>Ga0181606_10002919_pt1 | contig 14600 bp, 8 predicted proteins | sample 041ome_10_FD_132994 | JGI IMG/M metagenome (GOLD analysis project Ga0181606, IMG submission 132994) | Coastal salt marsh microbial communities from the Groves Creek Marsh, Skidaway Island, Georgia - 041412US metaG (megahit assembly) | ecosystem: Environmental > Aquatic > Marine > Intertidal zone... | reverse complement strand
CGTACTACAGTGTATCATGGTAGTGGATATGCTGATGTACCAGCTAAGATGCAAGAAGTTATTGATAGATTTGTTGTAACTAACGTGTTACATTATAACGCTATTACCTCTAAGTTTTATATGCCTGGAGAAGACCCAGCATTTCCTAATGAAGATAAAGCATTTAGATTAGATAGATTAACTTATAATGGTGTTACAGAAATAGAGAAAGCTAAACGTAGCGATGTTCTTTACTTAAGTAGTAGCTTAGTAGCTCCAAGTATTACTTACCCTATCTATACTTTAGATAATCAAGGTATTCAGATTTTACCTTCAGCTATTACAGCTAACGTAATTGCTGACTACATTAGATTACCTTTTGACCCTAAATGGACTTATACATCTTTATCTGGTGGAGAACCATTATTTAATCAGTCAGCTGCTGACTACCAAGATTTTGAATTACCTACTGAAAATGAGGTTGATTTAATTATAAAGATTTTACAATATGCAGGTGTTTCTATTAGAGAGATGGATGTTGTAAGTGCAATGAAGCAAGAAGAATTAATTAATAATCAAGAGAAAATATGAGTTATATAACTCCGTATCAGTATTATACCAATGGTGGTGTTTTACCTACAGATGCAAACTGGGGATCATATCAATATGTTTCTTTAGCTGACATCGTAAATAACTTTATGGCTATTTATGTTGGTAATGATAAGCAAGTAAATAACATAAAACGTTATGAAGCTATATTCCATGCTAAACAAGCTATAAAAAAGCTTAACTACGATGCTATGAGAAGCATTAAAACTGTAGAGATGTATGTAGATGATTCTTTAAAGATGATTCTGCCTAGCGACTATGTTAATTACGTTAGGATTTCTTTAAACTCTAATGGTTTACTTAGACCTTTACACGAGAATAGAAGAGCTAATTCTGCTGCTGGTTATCTTCAAGATAATAACAACGATCTAATATTTGACTCTAACGGAGAAGTTATGGTAGGTCAGTCTAAGTTGGATTTCTACAGATTAACTCAATCTACATATACAGGTAGTGGTATCTATAACGGTTCTTTAGGATGGAATATTGATGGTGTATGGTACTTCGGATACAATGTAGGTTCTAGATATGGTTTAGATACTTCAGAAGCAAACGCTCTACCTACATTCAGAATTAACAATGGTGTTATAGATTTTTCTTCAGATATAGCTAATAATCATGTAGTTATAGAGTACATATCAGATGGTATGGAGAATGGAGATGATTCAGCTATAGAAGTTAACAAGTTTGCTGAAGATTATATCTATGCTTACGTTAAGTGGGCTTTACTTAACAATAAGATAGGTATAAACGATTACGAAAAGCAAAGATGTAAGAAAGAGAAAGAAGCTGAATACAGAAATGCTAGAATTAGATTAAGTAACATTCATCCTTCTAGATTGTTAATGACATTAAGAGGTAGAGATAAAATCATTAAATAATGGCTAAATTAAATAATAACTTTTTAGGCGGAAAGATGAATAAAGACTTGGATGAGAGATTGGTCTCTCCGAGCGATTATCGTGATGCCTTAAATATAACTGTTGGTAGTTCTGAAGACAATAATACAGGTTCAGCTCAAAACGTATTAGGTAATACATTAATATCTGATTTAAGCACTGTAATTGGATCAGCATCTGTTAACGCAAAAACAATTGGTGCTGTAAAAGTAGAGGCATTGAACTTAATATATTGGCTAGTTACATCTGACAACTATGATGCTATAATAGAATATAACGAGATATATAACACAACTTCTAGGGTATTACAATGTAACAAACCTGGAAGTGCTTTAAACTTTAGTGCTGACTATATTGTTACAGGTATAAACTATGTTGATGGATATTTGTTTTGGACTGATAACTACAATCCACCAAGAAAGATAAATATCTCTAGAGCAAAGTCTTATGGTATAAACTCAAGTCAAATTGCTGATGATTTAGATGTTATATTAGCACCGCCATTATATTCACCAAAAATAGAATTAATTGACGATGGTTCTGATAGTAACAATTTAGAGGATAAGTTTTTATACTTCTCGTATAGATTTAAATATATTGATGGAGAGTATTCTTCATTTTCTCCATTCTCAGCTGTTGGGTTTGAACCTTCTACTTTCAATTTAGATTATGAGAAGGGTAACAACTCAGCAATGACAAACAAATACAATGCTGTTGATTTATATTTTAATACAGGTAATAGAAATGTTACAGATGTACAGTTATTATTTAAGGATGCTAAAAGTACAAGCGTATATGTTGTTGAAACGTTAAACAAAGAAAAGAATAATTATGATGACTTTTCAGAGTATTCTTTTAGATTTAAAAATAATAAGACATATTTACCTTTAACGTCAGAGCAAGTAACTAGATTATTTGATAATGTTCCTTTAAAAGCTAAAGCACAAGACTTTGTTGGAAACAGATTGATGTATGGTAACTACACTCAGTTTTATGATATTATAGATTCAGATGGTGAAGACATAAAGATTGATTATACTTTAGAATACTCTAGTAAAACTACAGCTGTAGATACACCTATCAAAACTTTTAGATCTGATAGAGATTACGAGGTAGGCATGGTTTATTTAGATGATTACGGTAGATGTTCATCTGTATTAACTTGTCCTACTAATACTGTATTTGTACCGCCCTCAGAGTCAACTAAAGGAAATTCTATTGATGTTACAATTAAACATGAAGCACCTAGTTGGGCTACTCACTATAGATTCGCTATAAAACAATCTAAGGATGAGTATTATAACTTATTCCCATTGACTTTTTATTCTGATGGATTGTTTAGATACTTTAAGATTAATAAAACTGATATTGATAAATTCAAGGTTGGTGATTACTTAATTTTAAAAGCTAATGCATCTACACCAACTTATAGTAACAAGAAATATAAAGTTCTTGAGTTAGAGCAAAAGGCGGCTAACTTCTTAGGTAAAAATGAGTTACCAGGTCTATACTTCAAAATCAAAGTAGACAGTATTGTAGAAATCGATGGTAGTGTTATTCAAAAGATAGGTTCTAGTGGATATGGGGCTGGTGTAACTTTTAAAGGCACTAATAAATATAACAAGCCTTTATTTTCAGGTCCACCAGCGTTACCTGCTAATGGTCAGACTATGGTTACAACTAAACATTATGGTACTGGTGATCCAAACGCTATATCTATAGTTGGTGCAATATCCTCAACTTATAAATACTCTAGGATAACTATATTAGCTACATCAAACACTGAGTATAAGGTATATATAAAGACATTAGATGAAGATTCATCTACATTAGGGCAAGAAGTATCTTCACAAACAATATCTATTGGGACTACAGTTATTATTGGACAACTTCCTTTTAATTTCAAGGTAAATGTACCTACAATGACACCAGGAGACAGATATATATTTAATTATAAAGGTAACCCTAATGTTGCGTATGATACAGGTAGTGGTTATTTAAATGCAGCTGTAATAAATTTACATCCGTCAGACCAATATACTCCAATTAAGAAAGGTGCTATAATTACATTACAAGTTATAACTGATAGACTAAATACAGTACAAGACTTCTCACTTCAGACATTTAAACCTTCACCAGCTGATTATATCAATATAGAAGAGTGGTGGTTTGAGTCTGGTGCGTTTCAAGAGTTTAATTTCTACACATCTGGAGGTACAAATATCGGCGGTAGAGCTGTTAAGTTTATAAAAGGTTACGTTGGTAAAGCTAAAGGTCAAAACGCTGATTATGAGAATAACTTTATCACTCAGGCAGTAACAACAGCAACTCTTACATATCCATTGAATATGGTTATTATATCTAGCGTAGATGAGAGTGGAACTAAAGAACAACCACAATTAGTTGTGAACTTCTCTTTAACTCAGTCAGATAAAGAGATTATATTTGAAACAGAGGGAGATGATAACCCTGCTGATATATTCCATGAAATATCTGATACTTACCCTATAGATAATGGTAATCATATAGTTAGATGGTCTTACGAAGATTATACATTTGACTCTAGTGGTAACACAAATTTAGGTCAAGCTGTACCTGGTACAAAACCTACAGAGGATAGTATACCTCACAGATTCAATGAAGGAGATACTGTTCATGTTGAATCTAATAACATAAATGGTTATTATACAGTAACTAAAGTTGTAGATGCTTACAATATTGTTATTGATTTATCATTTCCTGGAGCTGGGCCTGTAACACCAGGTACTATATCTTGGTCTGACTTTCAGAGAGATCAATCGGTGTCATCAAATACATCGGCTCTTGTTAGAATAAATAATACTTCGACTGTAAATTCTGATTTTAATTGTTGGTCTTTTGGTAACGGTCTAGAATCAAATAGAATTTACGATGATTGGAATGAAATAACTTACAAATATAGTCCAAGAGTAAATACTACTACAGAAGACTATAGAGAGATAGAGAGCATTAATGCTATATGTTACAGTGGGATATATGGAATAAATACATCTGTAAATAAATTAAATGAGTTTAACTTATCTTTAGCTAACTTTAAATATTTAGATATTAATCATGGATCAATACAAAGACTGGACTCAAGAGATTCTGACTTACTTGTATTCCAACAAGATAAAGTCTCCAGGGTTTTATACGGTAAGAATTTACTATTCGATGCAGTAGGCGGAGGGTCTGTAGCATCTATTCCTGAAGTTTTAGGTACAGACATACCTTTTTATGGCGAGTATGGTATTAGTAACAACCCAGAGTCTTTTGTTAGGTGGGGTAGTGAAAGATACTTTACTGATGCTAGACGTGGTGCTGTATTAAAACTTACAGGTGAAGGATTAGAGGTTGTCTCTAGCAAAGGTATGAATGACTTCTTTAGAGATGATTTTAGAGATAACCCTAACACAAAGAAATTAGGTTCTTATGATCCACATAATAAGTTGTATATATTAGCTTGTAGCAATGACTTTGTTGTTCCTTGTAAGCTTTCAATCAGTAGAGACTTCTTATCTATCAGTAGAAACTCTCAATCTGTTAGCTTATTCAAGATTACAAGTAATTCTGATTGGAATGTTACATTAGTTGATGATAGCTTTGGGACTGATTGGGTTTCTTTAGATACTCTAAGCGGTTCAGGTAACTCAACAATAAGAGCTAATGTTAGTCAAAATAATAATGCTGTAAGAAGAACTATTATCGTTAGGGTTACATATTGTAACGGAGAAATTGCTAACTTTACATTAACTCAAGGAACTGCTAGTAAAACAGACTTAGTTAACATAGTTTACAAGAATAATACAAAATTAGGACCAAATTTAAACAATAAAGTGTAAATGGCAATAGAAGGTAATGTTGGTATATCAGGGGGAGAAACATACTATCTCCCTGATATTGATGTAAGTAGCAGCGATGTGTTGCTTTATGATAAAGTATCAGGTATTGGGGGTATAGGTTATGTGCCTTCTGATGGTGATGAAGTAGTTGTAACTACTGGAGATATAACTACAGATGGAGCTGATATTTTACAGCCTAGTTTAAATAATAAAGTATATTATTTAGTTTCTGACGTTGTTTATGGATCTGAAGATAAAGATACTATTTTATCATTAGCTACAGAGATACCTGTAACATTAGTTTCTAATAAATATCAGGGAACATTTACATATAGCAATCCAAATGACTTACCATATTTATATATAATATGGGATTATACAGATTCAATTTCATCAAGTGTTGTATCTTATAGCGGTAATGCTACAACTAGGTATTTAGATATAAATCTTTCTGATGGCATTGGTAGAGCAGGTGTTAATATTGAAACCACATCTAAACCAAGTAGATATATATTAAAGTATAATGACAACACTGTTGCAGATACAGGTTATATTGGGTTAAACTCTACAGCTAATTATAATGCATTAATTGCTGCTGGTGTAAGTGATTCAGATATAAATTTAGAGTTCCCTTACGATGGATTAGTTGATAATGGTGATGAAACGCTTGAGTTTTTTAAGAATGATTCAACATTAAGTACAGCTAGGTTAGAGGTTTATTCTCCATTAGATTCTAGTGCTTGGAATATAGAGAGAATTGATACTTATTTAACTTCATTTTATTTAGATGAAGATGATGCAACAAGAGATACAGTAGATACACAAATTGCTGATACGTTAAAATATCATAATGGAATCGGAAATTTACCGACTAACGGTAATATTATTTACAATGATTCTTTAGGTGCTGTACCTTTCGATGGATCTACAGCTTACCATCAGACAAGTGAGACGTTGTTAGTTTCTCCGCCTACAGGTGGTACATACGCTGTTATTGATTCTGAAGGATTAGTTATAGAGAGTGATTTTATAGATTGTCAAGAATACGCTGTACCATTTATATATCAGCCTGATGTAACATTAAAATCAGATACACCTGTAAATTTTAAATTAAACGCAACAAATAATCCAGAGAGTTGGGATATCGTAACAAGTTGTACAGGATATGTTGTTACTGGTGGAGAGTCTGGTACATTGTATGATTACACAGATTGCAGTGGTAACGCTCAACAACTGATGGTTGGTATTTTAGAGCAATCTATTATTTATGCTAACGCAACACCTACAGTTTCAATTGGAGATGGTGTAGTTGACAGTACTATTAAAGCATACTCTCAGATATTACCTGATGGGTTATTTTTTGATAATAAAGAGGGTATTATATACGGATCAGTAGATAGTCAGTGTTCTTATACGTTTACTTTTAAAGCTACAAACTGTGTTGGAGATAGTGTTAATAAAGATGTAACCTTTAATTTTGAACCAACCATAAATTTCAAGCCTTTCGCTATTGATGTTGAGAATATCGGAGACACTGGGGATGCAGTTTGTGCTGTGACACCTATATATATATTATATTATCATGATGGTATTGGTAGAGTTCCAGACATTGGGGATAAAGTTTACAGCGATTTAAACGGTGAAACTCAATTCAATGGGGGGAATGTATGGTATAAAATAGATAATTCAACATACTCAATAAAAATATGTATAAATGGAGAAGTTTGTGAAAAGAATGAATGTCCTTCGACAACGACAACGACAACGACAACGACAACGACAACGACAACAACAACGTTACCATCAACAGGAAATTACTATGATGCTGAATCTTGTTCTGATTCTAGCGTTACTGCTGTACTTTATGACTCAACAGCGGCTGTAATAAATGTTAGCGACATTGTAAAAACTACAGACGGTAACTGTTGGACTATAACAGGATTGACTACAGCTAGTTACCCTTACCAATCTATAGAAAACCCTGTAGTTCTGTATGCTGATTGTGATACTTGTTTGAATGTTACTACAACAACCACTACAACTACTACAACTACAGCCCCTGTATATACAGCTTACGATATGGGTGATATCGCTAGAGCTACATCTTATTTAGCTTGTATTAATGATCCAGGTGTTTACACTACTTATTATCACGATGGTGCTTCAGCTAAACCTGTTGCTGGTGATTTTGTGTTTACAGATGCGTTAGGTGCTAGTCCTTTTAGTGGTGGTAGTAGCTGGTATTATATGCCTAACGCTGGGGATTATGCTATTAGAATTGCATCTTCAGGTCAAGTATTAGATGTTGTAAGTTGTGCTGGTGTTACAACTACAACTACTACAACTACTGCTGCATTTAGTAGATATTTATCTGATAGTTGCGTATCAGGAACTGGATTTCCGTTGGAATATGTATCAACTGATTTATTGTCAATTGGAGATGTAGTTAAAGATGATAATGGGGATTGTTTTACAATTACAGAGGTAAATCCATCCACTATTGATTGGGATGCTGCTGTACTAGCAAAAGGTGGATATACTTCTATATCTTTCTTGTATGATAATTGTGAAGAGTGTATTGGTGTTACGACTACAACTACAACAACTACTACAACTACTACAACTACCACAACTACTACAACCACTACTACAACAACATTACCTGCATTGACATCTATAGTTGGTAAATGGGGTGATGAGGTAGGTATAGCTTGTGATGCAGATTATCAAACTTATTACATTAGTGGACCTTTATCCACTATAGGTACTAGGGTATACAAATATGATGGAGGATACGTTGAGCTTATATCTGGATTAATAATACAATTTGGCAATCCTGTGGTTTATGGTCTTAGCCCTTCAGGTACAAACGGATTTACAACTACATGCAGTTAAGATTTTTATCAGCCCAACCTGCTACAGATTACTATGCGTGGCAGGTTGAGGTTTATTTACATAACTTTTTAAAACTTGGATATGATAGTATTGATGTTGTTGGTGCTATTGAGGATGGCGTTCCATTATCTTGGCAGAAATTAAGAGATAAGTTTAAGGCTGTAAACTTTTATTTCTATACATCTGACATGCCATCAGATGAATATCCACCAGCAATTCAATCACATATATTAAGCAAACACTTTAAACAACATAAATATTTAAAAGACTATGCTATATTTTTTCATGATTGTGATTTTATTTTTACCAAGTACCTTGACTTTTCTAGGTATCTACATGACAACACTTGGTATTTCTCTGACACAATATCGTACATTGGTGCTGAATACATTAGAAACAAAGGTGAAGAAGTTCTTGAAGCAATGTGTGGAACGATTGGCATTAATAAAGAAACAGTTATTGATAACCAAAACAACTCAGGTGGGGCACAGAAATTAATGAAGAATTTAACATCTGAATATTGGGATGAAGTGTATAGAAACTCTATAAACCTTTATCGCACATTGAAGCAAGTTAAGGATATAAAAAAAGAAGGAGATCCAAATGGAATACAGATATGGACAGCATCTATGTGGGCTGAATTATGGACAGCTTGGAAGAGAGGTTACCATGTAGAAGTGCCTAAAGAATTTGATTTCGCTTGGGCTACATGTCCTTCAGAAAGATGGAACGATGTTTATTTCTTCCATAATGCAGGTGTACCTAATAATAAAAGTGAGATGTTCTTTAAGGCTGATTATATAGATAATCTTCCATACCTAGTAAATATTAAAAATTTAAACAAGAAAAGATGTAGTTATAAATACTATCAATTATTAAAAAGCATAGATAGTTGTTTAATATAATTTTCGTAACTTTACATTATGGCTAGAACAATAAGATATACAGCTACAGATTGTAATACACTAGAGATTTACCCTTTAATACATTCATCTGATTACATTTTTTCAGTAGGTGATGTTGTGAAGAATAATTATGGTGTATGTTTAACTATTAGTGAAGTAGATACATCTACGGATGGGAATACAAAAAAAAATTTTGAAAAAACTTACGATGTAGCTATACAATATATAACAGTTACTTATGGTTATGGTGTATCTGAGATAGTTTCAGAGCATAGGGATTGTAACGAGTGTAATGGTATTTATACGGTATCATATTCAAATGATACTAAGGGTTGGACTTCTTTTTGGTCTTATAAACCTGATTGGATGATTTATTTAAATAATTCATTCTATACATTTAACGGTCAGTCTTTATATAAACATAACACAAATTCCACTAGAAATAATTTCTATGGAACTCAATACTCTTCTCAATTATCTTTACTTTTAAACCAACAGCCTGGCGAAGTTAAGATGTATAATACAATAGAGTTGGATAGTACATCAACTTGGGATACAGATGTTAGATCAGATCTATCTCAAGGATATATTGATGGTACTTATTACGTTGAGAAAGAAGGTGATTTTTTCGCATATATAAGAAGACCAGATAATAGTGATTATGATTTAAAGTCAATGTCAACTCAAGGTATAGGTGAGCTACTCTCTGTATCTACCCCTGTACCAGATACACTTACATTTGGATTTAATATATCAGCATCAATCTCTGTTGGAGATATAATTTACAAAGAAAGTGCTGGTAGTCTTGTTTTGGCAGGGACAATACTTAGTTACACTAAAACAACTGTAACTTTAACATCATCAAGTGCAACATCGTTAGCTACTGGTGATTTTATTGTAGCAGCTAAAAACACACAAGCTGAATCTTATGGCGTTAGAGGTTACTATATGCAGGTTGATTTAGAGAACTCAGACACAGATTATGTAGAGTTGTTCAGTGTTACATCATCAGTAAATAAGAGTAATGGAGCTTAGATGGTTAAACGATACAGACTACGACGAGATACTTGTTGATTGGTGGAAGGACTGGAAATGGGAAGCACCACCAAAAGATATGTTACCTCAAGATGGTAAGGGTGGTGTTATAGTTTATGATGGCGATACACCAGTTGTAGCAGGGTTTTTATATATGACTAACTCTAAGACAGCTTGGATTGAGTTCATTGTATCTAACTTTAAATATAGAGGTAAAAGAAAAGAAGCAATTATTTTGTTAATAAATCAATTATCAGATATTGCGAAAATGAATAATATTAAGTATATTTATACTTCATTAAAGAGTAAGTCTTTAATAGATAAGTATGAAGAATGTGGATTTATTAAAGGTGACAGTAATTGTCAAGAAATGATTAAGATATGGCAGCAATAACAGCAACAATAGCAGCAGGTGCAACTCTAGCAGGAATGGGCTTAGAGGTTGGTCAGCTAGTAAAACAAAATAAACTACAACAGGAAGCTACAAATGCAGCAGAGGCAGCAGCTAACAAGATTAGTGGAATGGAGATTCAAAACGCATACGCAGGTTTGCAAGTTCCGACTTTAGGATACGAGTTAGCTCAAGAAGGTTTGGATCGTCAGACTATGGGTGCTTTACAAGCAGCTCAAGGGGCTGGTGCTGAAGGTGTTATTGGTGGTGTTGGTAGAATTAACGAAGCTGCTAACGAGCAACAATTAAATATGATGGCTCAGTTACAGCAAGACGAAGCTACTAGAGATAAGATTGTAGCGGCAGGTCAACAGGAAGCAAATAAGATTAACTTTCAAAAAGATTTAGCTTTAGAAGAGGCTAGACTTACTGGGGCACAACAAGCAGCAGCACAGGCTCAGTTAAATAAACAACAAGCTATTAGCGGTATGATTGATTTAGGTGTAGCTGGATTAGGTTATGCTGATTCTATGGTTGATTTATATCCTCAAAGTAAAGCTGTTGATTTAAGTCAAATATCTAAAGATACAGCCTCAGTACAACCACTTTTAAATTTAATGTCTAAACCAAAGATATATTAATGGAATACGCAGGATTTGTACCAGTAGAAGGAATTGACATCAGTGGACTAACACAAAAAGTCTCTGACAAGATATTTGATATTGGTGAAGAAAGAAAGAAAAAGAAGCAAGACTTAGAGGATCTTACTCAGAAGATGATGGATGAGTCTGCTATCGAGATGACTGACAATAATGTTATCAATGATAAGATTGCTAAGTTTACAGAGCAGTATCAAAATGCTATCCATGAGAACCATAAAAAACTCACTTCAGGACAGATGTCTCCATCTGAATATCAGAGATATATGGAGACTGCTAAAAGAAACATTGATGCTTACGCTAAATCTGCAAATAGCTTAGATGAGACAATTGCTAAACAAGCGGAAAGAATAAGAAAAGGTGAAGCTGGTGCTTTACAGGCAGAACAGATTGCTAACTTAGAAAGAATAGTAAGCTTAGAAAATAATCAACGTGTAGATGAAAACGGAAGATTAGTTATAGATATGCCTGATGGTAGAGTTGTTGCAGTTGATGCTTTAACTAAACCAGGTATGTTTATCTCAAGAAGAATAGACCTTCAAGGTGACTTAGATGAATCTATGAAAAAATGGGATGCTAATGGAATGTGGAGTAAGTTTGGAATTGGTGGTATCGAGAAGTGGGAAAGCTTGAGAGATAATGATGCTTATGATTTAGCTAAAAAGAAATTAGCATTATCTATGGTTTCTGGAGACGGTATGCAATCAGTGTTACTTGATCATGGTGGAATCGAAGGTCCTGTATATGTATACTCTAAAGTTGATGCTGAGAAGGCTATTCAAGAGGAAATAGATAGGCTTTCTAAATTAAAGGAAGGTAAAGAGATTACAGAGGAAGAATTGGAAGAAATAAGGAATAAAGTTGTTTTAATGGATTCTAAAGGTAAACCTGTGTTTACTGAAGAGCAAGAGAAAAAAGCATTAGACTTAGTTCAAAATGCTATCGACATGAGAGCAGCTGAGAAAGCCAACTTAACTGTAACTAAACCTTTCGACTCTAGATCTGGTCAGAAGAAAGAAACACCAGGTCAGATAGGTAAAAAAGAGAAAGCTGGAGCTATATATAAAGCTGCTTCTAGAGCTATGCAGTCTGACCCTTTCGATAAGTCCGCTATGAACAGCTTAAACAAATTTGCTGCTGATAGAGGTAAAGAGGCAGGTGTTGAGTATAGATTTAAGAAAGAGACTAAACGAAACCCTGTAGATGGGCAGTTTGGTATAATAGTTACTACTTATGACAAGGTTTTAGAAATGCCTAATATTAATAGTGAACAGTTTAAAAAATCTGCTGAATATAAAGATGCTGTAACACAAGGTAAACAAAAAAAGATAGAAGATGGTAAAGAGGTAGAAAGAACTGATAGAGACAGGCAGACATTAATAGATGGTGCTTATACTAGATTTTCTAAAGATGAAAGTAATAAGGTATATGTTGATAAATTACAAGATACACAAAGATTAACTAAAACTGTAGATTTGATGAAGTATCTAGGCTCTAAAAATCCATTTGATGACTACGACACTGGTTTAGAACTTTACCCTAATTACGAGTCAGACTTAAAGAGATATATGTCAGAGTATTATTACAAAACTAAAAATGCAGGTGGTACACCTGTGATATTTGAAGAATGGCTTAAAGGTACTACTACTCAAGGAACAACAACAGAGACAACCACTAAGGAAAAAGTCTATAAAGGTTTAGACGAAAACGGAATGCCGATTTATGAATACAAATAAAAAATGAAATATGCCTTTAGATAAAGATAAAAGACAGATATTAGACAATGGGATAAAAACCATGATCAGTGCAGGTGCAACTGAAGAAGAGGTTATGGCTTATGCTAAAGAATTTAATGAAAAATTCGGTGGATTAAAAAAAAAAGAAACTACGGAATCAAGTTTGGAAGATGGTTCATCGGTTATGCCGAAAGCGGAAACTCAAAAGCCTTCGGAGTCTTCAGCTTTGGATAAATTAACAACAAAGTTACCTATAGATAAAAAAGAAGAAAAAGAAGAAATATTTACAGGATATCCTGGAAAAGAGAAAAACGAATATAGAGTTGTTGATGGCACTTGGCAAAGAAAACAACCAGGTAAGAAGAGTTGGACTGTAATAAAAAATACAGGATCTATTCAAGCATTAAATAGAGAGTTTAAGCAAGATGTCTCTACAGATTTAGATATAAATGAATTAGAAAAAAAACAAGATAGACAGAATTTAGACTTTAAGCTTAACAGTGTAGGTGATAATATAGCCACTCTTGAAGAAGAAGATGTTGTATCTAAACTAAAAGATTTATTTCCTGATTTTACTTTTGAAGAAACAGGGTTAGGGGATAAGGTGATAATTAAAGCACCAAATGGTATTGATCAAATTAGTGTACCTGTTGATACTAATAATTCAGAACCATCAAGAAGAATAAAAAACTTTTTAGAGACATACTCAAATAAAGAATTAGTTAAATCAATGTCTGAAGCTAAAGCAGCTGAAGAGAAGAGATCTGAAGCTCTATCTTACACTAGTCCTGATGATTATCTAAGACAGAGAGAAAAAAGAAACAACGAAGCTTTCTTAGCTGGTATTGAGACTCAACAAAAGAGAGAAGAACTTGTTGAATCTTATAACAATGCATTTGTAGAAATAAAATCAAGTAAAGATTACAACCCAGAGAAGTTAGCATCACTACCTAAGAACGGATACATCAATAGAGCTATAGAAACATCTAATAAAATATTATCAGCAAAGCTTGATAAATATAATGATTTATATAACGAGTATAATGATTTAGCTAAAAGTGGAAATGCTAGTGAAGATGTATTAAACGAAAAACTTACTGAATTAAAAGATCAACAAGCGTACTTAAAGCAAGAAGTAGCAAAAAGTAATATGGCTGTTAAAGCTATAGGTGAAGCTGAATTAAATAATACTATAATTAGAGAATCTCAAGGTAGCACTATCGGTGGATTAGCTAAAAGTTTTACAGAGGGTTTAATCTCTATTGATAGAATGTTTGGTGTTTCCGAAGAAGAAAATCAGAAGTTCTTAGAAGATGTAATAGGTTTTGATACAACAAAAGAATATGCAGGGTCTGAAGATAGAAGTGATTTATTTAAAGCTATGTCTTCTGTATTTAATTCGTTTGGTGTAGCTGCACCTGCTATTTTAACAGGCGGAGCTTCATCTTATGTTTCTGCTGGTTTATTCTTTAATCAGTCTTACCACGAAATGAAAGATGAGCTAGACCAAGTAGATGGGATGGATGCATCATCAAAAGTATTGATGTCTGTTGTATATGGATCTATATCTGGAGCTTTAGAACGTGTAGGTTTAGGTGCTATGTTAAATAAATCTGGAATAGGTAATAAGAT
>Ga0181606_10002917_pt1 | contig 14602 bp, 15 predicted proteins | sample 041ome_10_FD_132994 | JGI IMG/M metagenome (GOLD analysis project Ga0181606, IMG submission 132994) | Coastal salt marsh microbial communities from the Groves Creek Marsh, Skidaway Island, Georgia - 041412US metaG (megahit assembly) | ecosystem: Environmental > Aquatic > Marine > Intertidal... | reverse complement strand
CTCTCTCTCTCTCACTCCTCGGAACGGTTCAGGCTGCGGCAGCAGCGTTGCGCGCGTTCAGGTCCTCAAGCGTAACCAGCACGGGATCATCGCCCAGTTCCGGCACCACCTTTACCGCTTCGGAGAAATCCTCCTCGGCCGTGTAGGTGCTGGTGGTGATGATGGTGGGGATGCCCGCACCGTGGCTGGCGCGCAGGCCGTTGCGGCTGTCTTCCACCACCATGCAGGCAGAGGCAGGCAGGCCCAGCGTTTCCAGCGCCAGCAGGTAGATTTCCGGATCGGGCTTCTTCTTCGACACGACATCGCCCGCATGGACGAATTCGAAGGCGGCCTTCCGCTCCGCGCCGAAGAGGTCCATAACGGCATCGATGAACTTGGGGTTGGAGGTGGTGCACACGCCCAGCCGCACGCCGGCGGCCATGGCTTCATCGATGATGCGCAGGATGCCGGGGCGAACCGGCAGGTCCTTCACGATATCGGAAACCAGCGCCGTCTTGGTCTTGTGCAGCGCCAGGATCAGCTCTTCCTTGCCGCCGTGCCTGGCAACAACATCTTCCGGCCAGCCGTATTCGTCGAAATAGGCGGTCATGCGTTCCTTGCCGCCGGCAACCAGCAGCATCTTTGCATAGAAATCGACGCTCCATTCCGCGTCGATGCCGAATTCCTTGAAGGCGAGGTTGAAGCCCACGCGGTGGGCATCGCGCTCGGTATCAACCAGAACGCCGTCGCAATCGAAAATCAGTGCCTTGATCATGCTCTGTCTGTCCCTCGCGTCCGCTTACTTCTGGCTCGCGAGGAAGGCGGAGCCGTGGCCCTTGCCGCCGAACTTCTCGATGAAGCCGGAGAACAGGTTGAGGCATGCCTTGTACTGGGCATCGATCACGCGCAGCGGCTCGTAATCGTCGGGGTTGGCGCGGCGATATTCCTCGAAGCTTTCGATGAACACGTGCTTGAGGTTGGTGGATATGTTGACCTTGGCCGAACCGCGGGCGATGGCCTTGGCGAAGGTCTCGTCCGAAAGGCCGGTGCCGCCGTGCAGCGCCATCGGCGTGTTGGTGGCGGCGTTGATCGCGGCGATACGGTCAAAATCGACCACCGGTTCGCCCTTGTAGAAGCCGTGCGCGGTGCCCACGGCACATGCGAAGGCGGACAGGTCCAGCGCATCGCAGAAGATCTTGGCGTCTTCCGGATCGGTCAGCACGCTGTCGGCCTCGTCCACCACCATGTCGTCTTCCACGCCCATGATCTGGCCCAGCTCGGCTTCCATGCCGACATTGTACTTCTCGGCAATCTCGCGCACGCGCTTGGACATTTTCAGGTTCTCTTCGAACGGGAATTCCGATGCGTCGATCATGATCGAGGTCCAGCCGGAAGCGGCGCACTTCTCGATCATCTCGATGTTCTTGCAGTGATCGAGGTGCAGCACCACGGGCACGGGCGAATCCGCGGCAACGGTGCGCACCCAGGACACGATTTCCTCGTGGCTGTAATAGTCGATCGTCTTGGAGCTGGTCTGGCAGATCACCGGCGCATCCAGCGCTTCGGCGGCCTTCACCATGGCCTTGGTGGAATTGTAGTCCACGAGATTGAATGCAGCGACGGCATAGCCATTGTCCATGGCATGGCGCAGCAGGGGTTTCATGTTGACCAGCGGCATGAGTAAGCTCCTTTATTGATCCGGGCCCCGCTCAATGCTCCCCAGCGTGCGGGCCTTTCGACTCGGCTCCATAACCAGACTCTACAGCGCCCGCCACCCGTCTGTGCGCCTCTTTGTGGCTTTTGCGGTCGATTCTGCATCGGGTGCGGCGGGTTTGGAGCCTGTTTCGCCTCAGCCGGGCGGTTTTCGCACGCCGTGCGGATGTGGATTGACCGCCGCCAGCCGAAGTGGCAATCGCCGCCCCTGCCCGGCGCGGGTGTAGCTCAATGGTAGAGCAGCAGCTTCCCAAGCTGACGACGAGGGTTCGATTCCCTTCACCCGCTCCAGCGGCGCGTTCCCAAAACATCCCGGAAATGCGTGTAGACAATTCCCCTGACAGGCCCTGAAAGGCGCTCGACCGCATGCCCGCTTTCTTTCTCACCATGATGGCCTGCCTTGTCATAGCCCTCGGCGGGCGCGAGCAGGTGCGCACCGCGCGGCTTGCTGCGGGGCTGGGGAAGAGCGCGATCCTGCTGGTGATCGTGTGGGTCTGCGCCATCGCCACCTCGGCCATTGCTGCGTGGGTGGCGACCTTGATGGCGCCGCTGATGCCTGGGCAAGCCAAGCAGATGTTCGTCGCCATCGCGCTGCTGCTGTCTGCCGCGGAACTCGCCTTCCTGCGCGCTGGTCCTGCACCCAAGGAGCCGACGCGGTCTGCCGGTGCCATCGGCATTGTGATGTTTGCGGCCCAGCTTACCGATGCGGCGCGCTTTCTTGTAATGGCGCTGACCTTGCAGACGGGGGAGCCGGTGCTGGCTGCGGCAGGCGGTGCGTTCGGCAGCGGGCTGGCGCTGACCCTGGCCTTGCTGGCGGCTAGCGAGTGGGAGGCGAGGGTGCCACAGCGCCTGCTCTCCTATCTCGCTGCCGGTGTGCTGGCATCGATCGCCGTTGTCATGGGACTGTCTGCCCGCGGGATCATCTGATTGATCGGAAAAACCGATTATTCCGACCTTTTCCTTTCGTGAAACCCGATTGGTCCTTGCCCGTTGATAGGGTGAACCAAGATACGAAAGGGGATAAGACAATGGCCACTACTGGCGACAATTCGAAAACCGCGCTGATCCATGGACTGAATGACCTGCTGGCTGACCATCTGGCGCTCTATTTCAAGACCAAGAACTTCCACTGGCATGTGAAGGGCCCGCGCTTCCGCGACCTGCACCTCGCCTTTGACGAGCAGGCGCTTGCAATCCAGGGCCAGATCGATGTGATCGGCGAGCGTGTGCGCAAGAATGGCGCGAAGACGCTTACCTCCATCGGCTCGGTAGCATCCGCCACCAGCATTGCCGATCAGGAAAGCGCCACGCTTTCGGCAGAGGAAATGATCACCGAACTGGGTGACGACAACGCCGGGCTGGTGAAGCGTCTGAAGCAGCTGAAGGAACATGCCGACAAGGCAGGTTACAACGCTACGGACGGCCTGATCGATGACTGGACCGACCAGGCAGAAGAGCGCGTGTGGTTCCTCTCCAGCATGCTCAACTGATTGCAGCAATCCCCGCCGCACCCTGCAATCCCCCCTCCCCCCCATCCCGCAGGGTGCGGAAAACTGGAAGGCCGTCGGAGACCTCGCGTCCCGGCGGCCTTTTGTTTATGGGGGTGGGCATGACCACCACGCATTTTGTCGAGAACGCCAGCGCCAGCGATATCGCGGACTGGCTGGAGGAACGCCTGGGCGCAGCGCGTGCTGCCAGCGAAGGCGATGTTGCGATCACCGTGCCGGGCGGCTCCACACCGTTCCCGATCTTCGAGGAACTGGTAAAGCGCCCGCTCGACTTTTCGCGGCTGGTAGTATGGCCGGGGGACGACCGGCTAGTTCCGGAAGATCATGCGGCGAGCAATACCGGCAAGATCCGCGCGCTGCTGGAACCTGTCGGCGCGCGCGTGGTGGCACTGTCCGAAGACGCGCAGCCGCCGCATTTCGCGATTGCGTGGCTGGGCATGGGAGCAGACGGGCATATCGCCAGCCTGTTCCCCAACACCGAACCCGATCCGCAAGACCCGCAAGTGGTGCGCCGCCTGACACCGGATCCGCTGCCGCCCGAGGCACCGTTTGACCGGATCACGCTGACGATCCCGGCCTTGCTCGATAGCGATGCGCTGGTTTTCGTCATTCGCGGGGATGACAAGCGCGAGGTGTTCGATGCTGCGCTGGCTGGCGAGCATGACTTGCCCGTTGCCCGCCTGTTGGGGGCGGCCTCGCAACCGGTGACATGCTTCACCTGATCCCGCCTCCGCTGCACCGGCTGCTTTACCGGCTGGCTCACCGTGCGCGGCGCAAGTCGCTGCGCTGGTTCAAGCCGGAACTGCACGGGTGCGCGGTAATCCTGCGTGACGGGGAAGGGCGCGTGCTGCTGGTGCGGCATCCCTATGTCGCGGATGTCTGGGCGCTGCCCGGTGGTGGCATGCGCAAGGGGGAGGACCCGCTGCTGGCCGCCCATCGCGAGATCGGCGAGGAACTGGGCTGCAGCATAGAACAACCCAAGCTGCTCGGCCTGCTGGAGGAAACCTTCCTCGGCGCGCGCAACACGGTTCACGTCTTCAGCGGCAGGCCGGGCAGCCCGCCAACGCCGGACATGCGCGAGATTATCTAGGTGCGCTTCTTCCATGCGGCCAGCCTGCCGCAAGCCATCTCGCATGCTTCTGTCCGGCGGTTGCAACTCCTCGCGCGCGGCTCACAATAGCGATAGCTGTGCGTCGTCGCGCGGCGGTTCGTCTGCCTGCCTGCCGTCCCGTTCCAGATTGCTGAGCGTCAGTCCCATCAGGCGGATCGGCATGGGCAGCGGCATCTCGTCTTCAAGGATGGCCCGCGCGGTATTGGCGAAGAGCTGCCTGTCGCTCACCGGCTGGGGCAGGGATCGCGAGCGGGTGGTTTGCTGGAAATCGTTGTACTTCAGCTTCAGCGTCACCGTGCGTCCGCGCGCCTTCTTTTCGGCGATCCTGTCCCACACGATGGTGATGATGCGCTCCAGCGTATCGCGCAGCGCGTCTTCATCCGAAATGTCCTCGCTGAAGGTCCGCTCGCCGCCGATGCTCTTGCGGATGCGGTTGGCGCGCACGGGCCTGAGGTCAATCCCCCGCGCCGCGCGATAGAGATATTCGCCGAAGCTACCGAAGTGCCGGCGCAGCCAGTCGGCATCCTTCGCAGCAAGGTCTGCCCCTGTCTCTATCCCCAAGCGCGCCATCTTTTCCGCACCCTTTGGGCCGATGCCGTGGAAGCGCCGCACGGGCAGCGACTCGACGAAAGCTGCACCTTGCCCCGGGCGTATCACGCAAAGCCCGTCAGGCTTGTTCTGGTCACTCGCGAGCTTGGCCAGGAACTTGTTGTAGGACACGCCCGCACTCGCGGTGAGGCCCGTCTCTTCGCGGATCTTGGCGCGGATCAGCTCGGCAATGCGGGTGGCAGAGCCGATCCCGCGAATGTCATCGGTCACGTCGAGATAGGCCTCGTCGAGGCTCAGCGGTTCGACATGCGGGGTATAGTGGCGGAAGATGTCGCGGATCTGGTTCGACACCTCGCGATAGACGTCGAAGCGGTGGCGCACGAAGATCAGATCGGGACATTTTCGCTTCGCCGTGACAGAGGGCATGGCGCTGCGCACCCCGAATACGCGCGCTTCATAGCTTGCCGCTGCCACCACGCCGCGCCCGCCTGCGCCGCCCACCGCCACAGGCTTGCCGCGCAGTTCGCGATGGTCGCGCTGCTCGACGCTGGCGAAGAAGGCATCCATGTCGACATGGATGATCTTGCGCAGGCCATCAGCCTCGCCCTCATCCCCGTCGTCGCTATCGTGCATCTCGCCAGCCATGCCCCGCAACCTAAAGGCCCGTCAGGCGGCAGGGAACAGCAATGTCGCTAGGAACGCTTGGGGCACATGGCTTTTTGCGGTGCAGCATTGAGCATTTCACCGACGCAACCTAAATGCGCCCCATGTCCACGCCCGCGCAAGCCTCCCTCCATGATTCCCTGCCGGTCGGCAAGCGCGAGCTGATCGTGCTGCTGGCGCTGCTAATGAGCCTCAATGCGCTGGCCATTGATGCGATGATCCCGGCACTGGATGACATGGCGCGCGAGCTGGGCGCGGCGGACGGCAACAGTCGCCAGATGGTTGTGGCGATCTATACCGTGACCATGGGCATCGGCTGCCTTGTGCCCGGCGCCTATGCCGATCGCTATGGCAGGCGGCCGATCCTGCTGTTCTCGCTCGCCTGCTATTCGCTGCTCAACCTCGCCATCGTGTTCCTGCATGATTTCAACATACTTCTGGTCGCGCGTGCGCTGTGCGGCATGCTGGGCGCAGGCTTGATGGTGGCCCCCGCGGCCATCGTGCGTGACCTTTACGAAGGCGACGCCATGGCCCGCCTGATGAGCGTGATCGCAGCTGTGTTCATCACTGTCCCGGTGATCGCCCCTAGCATCGGGCAGGCGGTGCTGCATGTCGCGGGCTGGCGCTGGATTTTCGTGGGGCTGGCTGCGGTCGGCGCGGTTGCTGCCGCCTGGCTGTACATGCGCCTGCCGGAGACGCTGACGCCTGAGAACAGGCAGGAGATCAACCTGAAGGTGATCGCGCGCAACATGCATGCCGCGCTGCTCAACCGGCAGGCTATCGGCTATGTCATGGGTTCGCTGCTGGTGATGGGCGGCGTGTTCGCTTACGTGAACACCGCGCAGCAGCTCTATTCCGAACATTTCGGGGTCAGCGAGGCGAGTTTCCCGATCCTGTTCGGCGCCACTGCGGCGATGATGGCGGTGGCCAATATCACCAATTCTCGCATCGTGATGCGTTTCGGTGCGCGGCGCGTGTCGCACACCGGCGTGATCGTGTTCATCGTGGTGTCGGCAATACAGGTCTGGGCTTCGCATTACCGCGCGGGCGAGATCGCGTGGTTCCTGCCGCTGACCGCGATCAACCTCGGCCTAGTGGGCTTCCTCGGCGCGAATTTCGGCAGCATCGCCATGCAGCCTTTCGCGCAGATCGCCGGCGCGGCCTCCAGCGTGCAGACATTCTTCCGCATGTTCGGCGCGGCGATGCTCGGCATGCTGATCGGCCTTGCCTATGACGGGACGGCGCAGCCCTTTGCGTGGTCGTTGTTAATCCTGTCTACCCTCGCCCTGCTCTTCGTGCTTTATAGCGAGAAGGGCGTGCTGTTCCGCCGCCTCAACGTGAAACGGCCAAAGGATCGCCTTGTACCGTGACTGTTGCCGCCGCCAACGCTCCCTTCGACCTGATCGTGATTGGCGGGGGTGTGAACGGCGCAGGGGTTGCGCGCGATGCTGCGGGGCGGGGCGCAAGGGTGCTGCTGCTGGAAGCGGGTGACCTTGCCGGTGGAACCTCCAGCAAGTCCACCAAGCTGGTGCACGGCGGGCTGCGCTATCTCGAATACATGGAATTCGGCCTTGTGCGTGAAGCGCTGGGCGAGCGGGAGACGCTGTGGGAAATCGCCCCGCATATCGTGCGCCCGATGCGCTTTGTCCTGCCGGTGAACAAGGCGATGCGCGCGCACTGGAAGCTGCGCGCCGGGCTGTTCCTCTATGAGCATATCGGCGGCAAGGGCACCCTGCCTGATAGCGATGCGATCAGGCTGTCTGCCCACCGTGCGGGCGAAGCGCTGAAGGGCGAATGCAGCAAGGGCTTCGAATATTCGGATGGCTGGGTGGATGATGCCCGGCTGGTGGTATTGAACGCCGTCGATGCACAGCGCCGCGGGGCGCAGGTGCGCACGCGCTGCCCGGTCACCGCGCTCACCCGCGAGGGCGAGTTCTGGAAGGTCGAAGCGGGCGGCGAGGTCTTCTACACCCGCGCCGTGGTCAATGCCGCAGGCCCTGCGGTGCATGAGCTGGCGAAGCTTGCGGGCCTTTCGCCCAAATACGGCATCCGCCGCGTGCGCGGATCGCACATCGTCGTGCCGCGCCTGTTCGACCACGACTTTGCCTATATTCTGCAGCAGCCGGACACACGCATCTGCTTTGCCATTCCCTATGAGGGCGAGTTCACGCTGATCGGCACCACTGACGCCGAACATTCCAGCGACCTTGACCATATAGAGGCGGACGAGGACGAAGTCCGTTACCTGTGCGATGCGGTGAACCGCTATTTCACGCACAATATCACGCCCGCGGACGTGGTCTGGTCCTTTGCCGGGGTGCGCGCACTGGTGGACTTCGGCGAAGGCCGTCCGGAAGCGGCGACGCGCGGTTATCGGCTGGTGCTGAGCGACGAGGAAGACGGCGCGCCGATGCTTGGCATCTATGGCGGCAAGATCACTTCATACCGCCATGTGGCCGAGGAAGTGGTGGACCTGCTTGCCAAACGCATGCCGGTCCTGGCGGGCGATCACTGGACAGCCAGCGAAGCCTTGCCTGGCGGTGATTTCCCGCGCGATGCGCAGGGCCTGCTGGTGAAGGAACTGGAAGCCGAATATCCCTTCCTCGCGCGTGCGGATGCCACGCGCATCGCGCGCGCCTTTGGCCTTGATGCGATCGGCTGGCTTGGCGAAGCGACAAGCTGGAAAGACCTTGGCCGCAACTTCGGTGCTGGCCTCAGCGAGGCGGAAGTCACCTATTTGCGCGAAGTCGAATGGGCACAGACCGCAGAAGACGTGCTGTGGCGCCGCACCAAGCTGGGCCTGCATATGGATGAGCACGAGCAGGCCGCGCTGAAGGACTTTATGGGCGGTTAGGCCTTCGGCGGACCGGCAGGCCGCACTTCCTCGTCACGCAATGGCGTTTGCGGCATGGGGACGGGCAGGGCATCCATCCGCGCCATCACCATCAGATCGCCGCGTGTCCATTTCGGCATCGGATCGACAGGTTCGGGCTGGCGCAGGGCTTGCTTGAAGCCGAGCCAGAGAAACTTCACCTTGTCAGCGGCAGAGGTGTGCACGCGGTGGTCCCACGCTGCCGCGCCCCGTGTCCGTACCTCGCGCCCGATCGCGCCGTAGATATTGGCAGCAGCAAGCACCGCCCAGCGGTGGCGGAAGCGCAGTTGCGCTGCGCCAAGGCGGGCGGCCGCTTCGTGCTGTTCGGCCATGTCCACCAGCCGTTTCGCCATTTCGACCAGCTTTTCGCGATATTGCGGCTTCATGTGCTGGCCGGGCGGAATGTCCGCCTCCACCAGCCATTCCAGCGGCAGGTAGCAGCGCCCGGCCGCGTCATCCTCCCAGATGTCGCGGGCGATATTGTTGAGCTGGAAGGCAAGGCCGAGGTCGCAGGCCCGGTCCATCGTCTCATGGTCATTGGCTGGCACGCCCATCACCCGCGCCATCATCACGCCCACCGCGCCAGCGACATGGAAGCAATAGCGCATCATGTCGCCTTCGGTGCGGGGGCGCCAGTCGGCAGCATCGAGCGCGAAGCCGTCGATCACGTCATCGGCCATTTCGCGGGTGAGGTTGCATTCGGCGGCGACCTGTCCCAGCGCATCGAAGGCAATGTCCGCCGTGGGCTGGCCGTCGAGCGCGCGGTGGGTCAGGACGCGGATCGCCTCGATCCGGTCGCGCGCATTGCTCTCGTCCAGCTTCAGCGTGCCGCCGTGGTCCTGCCCGTCGGCAATGTCGTCACACCTGCGACACCAGGCATAGAGCAGGTGCGCGCGGTCGCGCGTATCCTTGTCAAACAGCATGGAGGCGGCGGAAAAGCTTTTCGAGCCTTGCTCGATCGATTGCCTCGCCTTGCGTACCAGCGCTTCACGCGGGCGGCCGCCACTGCTTTGCCGGGGCGTTTCGCGCAAGGGGCGCGAGGTGATAAGCGTGCGCGGCCGCTTCACAGGTCCTCACGCCGCATCTGCAGCACGGTGGTGATCGGCGTGTAGTTCGCCATCTTGTCCAACAGCCCCTCTATCGTGTCGGCATCCAGAATGATGCCCCGATGCGCCTCGCGCACGAAGCCGGCCTTTGCCATTTCCCTGTTGAAGGCCAGCAGGCCGTCATAATAGCCGAAAGCATTGAGAAGTCCCACAGGTTTGCGGTGATATCCCAATTGCGCCCAGCTGACCGCCTCCCACAGCTCGTCCATCGTGCCCACGCCGCCGGGCAGGGTGACGAAGCCATCGGACAGGTCGGTAAAGGCCTGCTTTCGCTGGTGCATGGTCTCCACAACGTGCAATTCGGTGCAGCCCCGGTGCGAGAGTTCGTGGCCCTCCAGCGCATCCGGGATCACACCGATAACCTCGCCCCCTGCGGCCAGCGCCCCATCGGCCAGCGCGCCCATCAGCCCCACCTTGCCCCCGCCATAGACCACGCCGATCCCGCGCCGGGCTAGCAGCGTGCCCACATCGCGGGCAAGTTCGACAAAGCGCGTGTCAGGCGGAGAGGCAGAGCCGCAATAGACGGCGAGGCGTTTCATGGGACTGGTCATCGCTGACCGTCTTAGCGCGACAAATCCCCAATCATAAGCCCGGCGGTGGCTTTTGCACTGCCGACCACGCCGGGGATGCCTGCGCCCGGGTGGGTGCCTGCGCCGGTGAGGTAGAAATTGCTGATCACGTCGTCGCGGTTATGGCCGCGGAACCATGCGCTTTGCGTCAGCACCGGCTCGAGGCTGAAGGCGCTGCCGAGGTGGGCGTTCAAGTCCTGGCTGAAGTCCTTGGGCGTATAGTGGAAGCTGGTCACGATCCGGTCATGGATGTCGGGGATCAGGCGGCGGCCCACCTCGTCGAGGATGCGCTTTTCCAGTTGCGGGCCGACCACGTCCCAGTCCACCGAAAGCTTGCCCTGGTGCGCCACGGGGACGAGGGCGTAGAACGTGCTCTTGCCTTCGGGCGCCATGCCGGGATCGGTCACCGTGGGGTGGTGCAGGTAGATCGAGAAGTCTTCCGGCAGCACGCCGTGGGAATAGATGTCATCGAGCAGCCCTTTGTAGCGCGGGCCGAACAGGATCATGTGGTGCGGAATGCCCGGCCAAGTTCCCTCGATGCCGAAATGCACGACGAACAGCGAGGGCGAGAAGGTCTTGCGCGAAAGGCTTTTTGCATAGGCCTTGCCGCGATGCGATCCGCTCAACAGGTCGCGATAGGAATGCATGATGTCGGCATTGCTGGCCACGGCATCGAAAGTGTCCGCCCAGCCAGACTTGGTGCGCACGCCGGTGGCGCGGTTGCCCTCGGTCTCCACCCGCTCCACGCCGTCGCCCAGTCGCATGGTGCCGCCCAGCCGCTCGAAATGCCGCACCATGCCGGCGATCAGGCGGTTTGTGCCGCCGCGCGTCCACCACACGCCCCCATCCTTTTCCAGCTTGTGAATCAGGGCATAGATGCTGCTGGTCTTCATCGGGTTGCCGCCGACAAGCAGGGTGTGGAAGCTCAATGCCTCGCGCAGCTTCTCGTTGCGGATGTACTTCGACACCATCGAATAGACGCTGCGCCATGCCTGGTACTTGGCCAGCGCCGGGGCGGCCTTGATCATGCTCTTGAAATCGAGGAACGGCACGGTGCCCAGCTTGACGTAGCCTTCCTGGTACACGCCCGCCGCATAGTCGAGGAACGCCTCGTAACCCTGCACATCGGCGGGATCAAGCTTGTTGATCCCCTTGCGCAGGCTCTCTTCATCGTTCGAATAATCGAAGTTGGTGCCATCGGGCCAGTTGAGGCGGTAGAACGGCATGACGGGCATCAGTTCCACGTCTTCGGCCATGTCGTGACCGGACAATTCCCACAATTCGCGCAGGCAGGCGGGATCGGTCACCACGGTGGGACCGGCATCGAAGGTGAAGCCGTCCTTCTGCCAGAAGTATGCGCGGCCACCGGGCTTGTCGCGGCTTTCGATCACGGTGGTGGCGATGCCTGCGCTCTGCAAGCGGATGGCCAGCGCCATGCCGCCGAAACCGGCGCCGATCACACATGCCTTGCGGCCTTCAGCAGAACTCATTTGTCATCACTTTCATGGGGAGATTTTTCGAGAGCAGGGCGCGAGGAGGCAAGGGCACCCAGCGCACTGGCAATGGGAACGGGCGGCTTGCCGATCAGCACGCGGGCCTTGTCTGCCAGCGTGGACCGGCCCGCATAGAAGCGTTCGATCAGCGGTTCGGGCATACGGTAGAAGCGCTGGAACACGCCCACGCGTTTGTCCGGTTTTGCTGCGCCGAACAGCATGTTGCCCAGCAGGCGATAGAAGCCGGTCGCTGCCCAGTGGCGGCGCGCGCGCGCTTCCATCTTGGCGGCCAGATGGTCTCCCGGAAGGTCTGCATCCTCGGCAATCGCCAGCGCCGTTTCCACCGCAAAGGGGAAGGTGTAGCTGGTCAGCGGATGGGTGAAGAGGCCGCGGGCGCCCACCAGTGCCACGCCTTCGGTGCGCACCGATGCAAGATAGCGCGAAGCATCGCCGCCCGTGATCACCGGCAGCACGCCAGTTTCGAAGCCGAGGATTTCGCCATCACAGCCATGCTCGCGGCAATAGGCATCAATCCTGCCGGACAAGGCCGAGCGGTCCAGCTCCGGCGTATCCTGATAATAGGTGTCTTCCACGAAGAGCTCATGCGCGGACAGCGGCAGGATATAGACGAAGCGATATCCGCCCAGCTGTTCCACGCGCGCATCCATGATGATCGGGCGGGCGATGCCATGCGGGCTCTCGCACCGCAGGTGGCGGCCCATGAAGACCTGCCAGCCGCCCGAAAGATGCGGGGTGGAGATCGCGCCGCGTGCATCAATCACCGTGCGTGTGGTCACCTCCTCGCCGCTTTCCAGCGTCACGCCATCGGCGCGCACCTGTGCCGCGGGGCTGCGCAGCATGATCGCTCCATCGGGCAGTTCGCGCGCCAGCGCTGCGGCGAAATCATGCGAAGCCATCGAGTTGTAGGGCGTGGCCAACTGGCGGCGATAGGCGGGGAAGGCCACGTGGTTGCCGTCCTCCCACGCCGTCTTGCGGATCGGGTGGATCAGCGCCTTTCCGGCATCGGACAGATCGCTGTCAAACCAGCTCCAGCGGTGGTTGCCGCCGGGCGCATCGCCGGCCTCGATCAGCCGCAGCGAGACATCGGGCCGCTGCTGCGCCAGCGCCAGCGCAACCAGGCCGCCCGAAAGGCCGCCGCCGACAATGGCAATATCACATGTGCGCCCGCTCATGGGCACAGGCCTTACCCTATTGAGCGCACGGCGCAATCATGGCCGCAAGGCTGTATGCCCGTAGGCGCGGTTTCGCTGGCCGCTATTGCGGCAACAGCACGCTGGCGACCGCTTGCTGGATCATCGCCGTCTCTTCCGCCGTGAGCGGGGCGCTCTCCATTTCGGCACGCACCTGGGCGATCCGCTGGTGCATTTGCGGCATCTTCAGGAAAGCCGGGTTGGACAGGGTGACGCGCATCAGTTCCGCGCGGTCTGCCTGCGACATCGCGCCGAAGGCCCGCATCCCGGTTTCCGCGATATCGCGCTCCACGCTTGCGGCTTCAACGCGCATGTCCTCCATCCCGTCAGCCGTCATGGCATCGACAGACAGGTTGCTGCTGGCGGCGGAAAGCGCCCGGCGGCCAAGGTCGGAGGAATAGAATTCGGCCAGGACGTCAGCCTCGTCTGCGGTGAAGACTTCCGCGATGGCGGCGATCATGCGCGGGCGGTATTCGGCGGTCACGCGCCCGCTATAAGCGCGCATGGCGGGCAGCAAGGCCTGCGCCAGTCGCTGCTGCAGGTCCGGCTTGCCTGCGGTCATGTCTGCTGGCAGCGTGGCGATGATCTGCGTTGCCACCACACCGGTGGTCATGACCAGCATCTCTTCGCGGTCGAGGCCGTTTTCCATGGTGGCAAACAGCCGCTCGTGCGCGCTTGTCGCCTGCTGGACTGCGGCATCTTCCTGCGCCTGCGCAGCCATCGGCGCGAGGGTGAAGGCGGCAAGGCCGGCAAGGGTGTGAAATAGGGTGCGGCGAAGCGTCATGCGGTGATCGTTTCCATCTGTCAGGCGAGTTGTGAAAAGGCTGGCATCGGTTGCCTGAACCTCAGCTTTCGAGTTCCATCCCGTAGCGGGCGTAGAGGTTCACGATATCGTCAAAAAGCAACCGGTCTTCCTCCAGCGTGGGCAGTTCATTGTCCATCCGCACGCGGATATCGAGCAGGTGGGGGCTCAGCGCCTGAAAGGTGGGCAGCAGCGTGGGATAACGCTCGGCAAAGGCGGCAAGGTCCAGCATGTCCTGCTCATCAAGCTGGGACACGGAAACGCGGGCGGTTTCGCGGTTGTCGGCCTCGATCGCCTCCCGCGAAATCTCGCCGCCATCCCAACCTTCTTCCATGGACCGCTCGCTGTTGATGTTGCGCGAGATGCCGCCCATCAGCTTGCGTCCCACGCGTGATCCGAAGACATCGATCATCATTTCCGCCTCGCCCGCCGTAAGCCGGTTTTGCAGCATGGCGATGAATTGCGGGCGATAATCCGCCTGAATCCGGCGCGTCATGGTCATCATGTGCGGATAGAAGGTGGTGATCAGGTCCTTGCGGAAATCCGGCTCTTCGGACTGAACTTCCGCCAGCAGCGCATCGCTGGCCAGCAACTGGTCCACTGTATCGGTGGTGATGCGCCTTGCAGCCACTTCAAGGTCCACGCCGCCGACGATGATTTCGTAAAGCTGCGTGTGGAGATCGGCCGTGGCGGCCTCGGCCTGTTGCGCAAGGGCGGGCGCGGGCGGGGTTGCCAGTGCAGCAAGCGCTGCAACTGCGATGATGCGGATTCTTTTCATATGTGGAGTGCTAACCGCTTCGCTGTATTAGACAAGCCTTACCGATGGAGGAGCGAAGGTTTTGAAACAGGGGCATAATCTCTGGCCGCATGGCAAGGCGTAGATCGCCGCGCTGGTTATCGCCGGGGCGGCGGTGGCGGTGCTGTTCGCGATGGACCGCCCGCCAATGTGCGAATGCGGCACGATCAAACTGTGGCACGGCGTGGTGGAATCGTCCGAAAACAGCCAGCACATTACTGACTGGTATG
>Ga0181606_10002916_pt1 | contig 14606 bp, 10 predicted proteins | sample 041ome_10_FD_132994 | JGI IMG/M metagenome (GOLD analysis project Ga0181606, IMG submission 132994) | Coastal salt marsh microbial communities from the Groves Creek Marsh, Skidaway Island, Georgia - 041412US metaG (megahit assembly) | ecosystem: Environmental > Aquatic > Marine > Intertidal... | reverse complement strand
TCGGATCGCCGACGAGACGCTAACCCCAAAACGTGCCGCGGCAGATCGACAGGACCCGCCTGCATCAACCGCATCTACGACGCGACGGCGAAGATCGACAGAGAGGGCTTTGGGCATGCAGGCTGGCCTCCTTCACCAGCCCTCATGATGAATCACAAAATAACGCCAAACGGAATCCCTAATGATTCAATTGCCGCTCAATCCGCTCTAGCAGGTCATTGCCACCAAGGCGGCTGATGATATCAGCATTATTCGTACCGTTTAGGGTGTCATTTTGGGCAGTGCCGATGCGTCGTGCCATGGGTCAGGGCCTCTTTTTGTAGATTACAGGGTCAGCAATCAGACGCCGCCCAACGCCCTATTCATGCTTCCTAGCCGCTTTTTTGAGAAGTCTATCGAAGTGATTAATCCAAATAGTTTCAGATTTCCGGCAGCGCTGAAGTGAGGCTTCAGCGCTGCCGGTTTTCGCAATAATTGCCGATTAGATTAGGAAGTCATCCGCATCCAATGCAGCCTTGGCCACACCTTCCAGCAGTAAAGTATCCACTGCAGATAGGTTCACCCGTGCGCCGCCGGCGGTATCGGTAGTGAGCGCCAGGACGGTGGAAATGTTGGTGAAGTTGAATGCAGTCAGGTCGATTAGGTCAATTATGCCTGCACCCGCCACAAAATCGGTGATGACATCGGCACCACTTTCGTAAACGAAAGTATCTTCGCCATCGCCACCTTCCATAGTGTCGTTGCCAGCACCGCCGATGATCCGGTCAGCACCGGCAATGCCGAACAAGCGATCATCGCCGTCACCACCCAGGAGAACGTCATTGTCTCCGCCGCCATTTAGGAAGTCATCGCCAACGCCGCCATCGAGCTGGTCATTACCAGCGCCGCCGGTCAGGAAGTCATTTCCGACCCCGCCGTCAACCACGTCATCGCCACCGAAACCCTGCAGTGAATCTGCGCCTTCGCCACCATTTAGAAGGTCGTCTGCGCTGCCGCCAAGGGCTGTGTCATTCCCGACGCCGCCTTCAAATTCCAACCTGATGTCAGCGCCAATTGCATCTGCGATGTCGTTACCAGCACCGCCATTGAAGCCGACGATCCCAACATCAGTCCCCGCCAGATTGTCCAGGAATGCGGTCTCAACACCATCTCCACCAAACACATCAATGCGCTCGATCGTTGAGTTGACCAGTGTGAACGGGTTGGCTGTCAGCCGATCCAGGACAGCTTCACCGCCAACAGCACCGACGATTTGGAAGCCGCCACCGGGAGCGGTTTCGGCGCGGATTTCTAAGCTATCCGTTCCGGTGCCGCCATCATTGCGGTCACTGCCATCGCCATTGTTCCAGATGATTTTGTCATCGCCATCGCCGCCGCTAACGGCGTCGCTGCCTTTATCACCCTGCAGGGTATCGTCGCCCGCATCGCCGTTGAGCAGGTCATCGCCGTTACCGCCCAGCGCCGTATCGGCCCCAGTACCGCCGTTGAGTTGGTCGTCCCCTTCGCTGCCGTTTAATTGGTCATCACCTGCATCGCCGTTGAGAACATCGTCGCCGTCGCCGCCGTCTAAAGTGTCTGCCCCGGCAGTGCCATTGATCGTGTCATCGGTATTGCCGCCTACCGGGCCATTGGTGTTTGCCAGAATGTTATCTTCATCTAGCGCTGCAATTTGCACCCCACGCAGGGTCACGGTCGCGCCGTTCGCCGTCAGCGTTGCATCGCCACTTGCGTCTGCTGTCATTGCAGCGATGACGGCAGCAGCGTCTGCGAAACCCAGTGCTTTCACATCTAGGAAATCGCCAACACCGGCACCTGCTTCAAAGTCCTCAATTACGTTGACGCCGGAATTCGCTGTGATGACGAACTGGTCGGTGCCGGCGCCGCCGCGCAGACTATCGTCGCCACTTTGGCCAAACAGAATGTCATTGCCGTCACCGCCGTCAATGATATCCCCGCCAGAATTGCCGAAGATCAAATCACCGTCCGCGCCGCCTCTGATGATGTCATTACCGCTGCCGCCCACGATCCGGTCCCGTCCAGCACCACCGCTTAGTGTGTCATCGCCAGCAGCGCCATCGAGTTCGTCATCCCCGTCGCCGCCTGCCACGAGGTCAACATCCGCGCCGCCGGTGTATCGATCCTCGCCAGCGCCGCCTTCAGCGCTATTCCGGCCGATGCCACCAAACATGACATCATCGCCATCGCCGCCGTTCAACACGTCATCGCCAGATTGGCCGCTCAGGACGTCATCGTCACGACCGCCGTTCAGGACGTCATTGCCGGATTGGCCGAAGAGCCGATCATTGCCGTGGCCACCGTTCAGGACATCATCGCCCCCGCCGCCGATCTCACGGTCATTGCCGTCGAACCCGCGGACGATGTCATTACCGGCAGAGCCAGTGATTGTGTCATCGAGGTTCGTGGCAGTGACGGCCTCAATAGCTGTCAGCGTGTCAGTTTGGCTGCCATCGTTTGCCGCTGCTGTGCCCGCTTGCAGGTCCACAGTGAAGCCAACTGTCTCGCCTTGCAGGTTGTAGATATCCACACCATCGCCGCCATCGATAGCGTCATCGCCGGCACCGCTGAATATTTCATCGTCTCCATTGCCGCCATCGATAATATCATCGCCAGCGTCACCGTTTATTTCGTCGTTGCCATCGCCGCCAGCGATCGTATCTGCGCCAGCGCCACCGCCTATTTCGTCGTCTCCTGCATCCCCGAAGACTGTGTCATCGCCGTCACCTGCTCTGATGCTATCAATGCCATCGCCGCCGCGAAGGATGTCATCGCCCTGGGCACCGTTCAGGATGTCATCCCCGCCCTGGCCGCTCATTTGGTCGGCGTCCGCGCCGCCGTTCAGCGCGTCATTCCCGGAATTGCCGAACATCCGGTTCTCGCTATTGCCACCGAACAGCACATCGTCGCCACCGCCGCCAATGATGCGGTCCGCACCTTCGAAGCCTAACAGCACATCGTCTGCGGCTGAGCCTGTGATGATGTCGTTGAAGTTCGTTCCAATGACAGATTCAAATACATCAAGAAATGTATCGGTCTGGCTGGCATCGCTGGCGACGGCCTGCAATGTCGCGAGATTGATTGTGAAGCCAACGGCTTCGTTCTCATAGGTGACGATATCGTTCCCGTCACCGCCGCCAAGCGTGTCATTGCCGGCACCGCCATCAATCTTATCGTCGCCAATGCTGCCAGTCAGCACATCGTCGCCTGCCAGCCCTCGGATATCATCAGCGCCGAAGCCGCCTTGGATAACCTCATTCCCAACATTGGCGATAATCGTATCGCCGAAGTTTGAACCGACGACGTTTTCAACAGAGACCAGAGTGTCATTCTCACCACCTGCTGTGGCACCCGCAGTTCCGGTGACAAGGACAACCGTCATTGCTTCTTGTCGGGCTGACAACACGAGCGTGTCTGTGCCAGCGCCGCCATCAATAATATCGCTGCCGAGACCGCCAATGAGCGAGTCATCGCCATCACCGCCGAATAACTGATCATCGCCTTCGAAGCCTTGCAGCTGGTCAACGCCAAACCCGCCGCGAAGAATATCGTCACCGAGATTGCCGGCTAGTAGGTCATCGCCGCTCTGTCCGTTGATCTCATCGTTACCATCGCCGCCAGACGCCCTGTCGTTACCAGCATTACCGAAAATGCGGTCTGCGCCTGCGTCGCCGGTCAATTCATCGGCACCGCCATTGCCAACAATGCGGTCATTGCCATCACCGCCAGTGATGATGTCATCGCCGTCACCGCCATCAAGTTGGTCATTACCGGTGCCGCCATCAAGCCTGTCGTCGCTAATACTGCCGCTCAGGTTATCGTCCCCTGCAAGGCCATTGATAACGTCGTTACCAAACCCGCCTTGAACCTGTTCGTTTGCGACATTGGCTGTAATTGTATCGCCGAAGTTACTGCCGATCACCGCTTCAATAGAGATCAGCGTGTCAGTCTCACCGCCAGCCGTTGCACCTGCGGTCCCGGCACTCAGGTCAATGGTAATGCTTTCCTGCCTGCTAGAGACATCCAAGGTATCGATACCCGCACCGCCGGTGAGGGTATCATTGCCCAGGCCCCCAACTAAGAAATCATCCCCTTGATCGCCAAAGAGCTGATCATCGCCTTCAAAGCCCAGCAGATTGTCAGATTCAGAACCACCCCGAAGGATATCATTGCCTAGGTTCCCGGCGAGTAAGTCACTTCCAGCTAGGCCAAAGAGTTCGTCGTCGCCATCCTCGCCAGCGAGCCTGTCATCGGCTTCGCCGCCATTGATTGTATCAGTTCCGTCGCCGCCATTGATGGTGTCATCACCTGCGTCGCCAAACATCAAATCATCATCAAGGCCGCCGTTGATGATGTCGTCGCCATCGCCGCCACGAATTAAATCATCGCCCTCATCGCCATTCAGCCGGTCGTCACCATCCAGGCCGAATACTTCGTCCTCGCCGGCAAGGGCGTTTATAAGATCGGCTTCTGCTGTGCCAGTAAGTGTTTCGCCATTTGCGGTACCAGTGATATCGGCCATGAAATAATTCCCAATGTCTGTTCAGATGTGCAGGTTCAATTGCTAAGCGATGGACCGCGCAGCACCTGCGTTCATACTTTCTTAACCATTTTATTTGGATCGGTGGCGCTTGCCCATATCGCGTTGGCAGAAATCAGGCGGTTGTTGGCTTAAGCCACATCAAAGGCAACGGATACGCGTTCTTCATCACCCTGGAATGGTTCCGTCCAATGCCAAAGATAAGATGGGAAACAGACCAACAGGCCCGCTTCCGGGGCAAGGAAGCGCGTTAGGGGCGGGCGGACGCTTGGAATTCCGTAGCCGGGCTTGCCAAACCCAAGCCACCCGGCGTGGTCGGCGTCACCGATTGAAACGGTCGCTGGGACTTTTGGGTAATAGACGCCGCTCATCCAACCCAGATTATGGATGTGCGCGGCTTGCACGCCCTGTCCCGGCATCAGGTTAGCCCAAGTGATGATTTCGAGAGGGGATTTCGCCCGTCTGCCAAGGAATGGGTGGCCTGAAACAGTTGCCAATTCTGCAGAAATTTGGCTCACAGCTTCGGTAATTAGCGCCCGGAAAGCCTCGATAACGGGAGGGACGGGGACGCCCTCTCCAAGCAGGTTCTCCGTGACGCGCCCGCCACGGGCTGCACGTTGGGCTGGGTCCCAGGTTTCCGTGAGCGTTGGGTGTGCTTCGAATGCAGCGACTAAGTCCTGATTAAAAGCTTGAATGCTGGCATACCCATTCGGCGCTGATGGTTTGCGCGTGAATACGAATTGACCCGGATCAAGCAGAGCCAACGCCTGATCGTCCTCACCAAGTTCCCACAATGCCTGCGCCCGGTAAGCAGCGACATTAGCACTTAATGCGCCTGTCGCCATGTGTTGGTCGGTCAGTTTGAGGGCATCGGAGAAGCGCCCGAGCTTCAAGAGGCAAGCTGCGTAATTGCTAAGTTGGGGTGGAGCGCCAGGGCCAAGAGCGAGGCCTTCTGCATATAAGCCAGCGGCCCGGTTGATCTCACCATCGCTCTGCAGGATGTCTGCCAAGTCTAACCTAGCTGGTCCATAGCTGGCATCTGCATTGATGGCGCGCTCCAGCAACGTCCTTGCGGCTTGCTGGTCACCATACCGCCGCCCTATACCAGCCAGCCGTCGAAGGGCGGCTGGATGTTTTGGTGCGACTTGAAGAATGGCCCGGTAACTTGCTTCTGCAAAACGGAAATCCCCCTGCTTTTCAGCTGCAAGTGCAGCTTGCCAACGGGTATTCAATTCAGCGGTGGAGCGGATCATGGCAGGGGATGTCACCATTCACCGATAATGAAGCCGCGCTTGACCTGGCCTGGCCTGCCAGCGCGCGCACTTAGCGCTGCGTCAGATATTGTTGTCCGTGTGCGGCGGGCGCGGAAATGGGCGAATAGGCGCTCGTGCAGGTCCGTTTCTGCAGAGAATCCTTGCCCGGCAAGGTCATTTTGCTCTTGGGGATCGTTAATGCGATCATAGAGTTGCGGGGGATTCTTCTCCCAAAATATATACTTCCATTCCGCACTGGCGATCATATAGCCGCGTGCCTCTGCTGGGTTGAGGCCTAGCCGCTTGGCAGCATCGCGCATGGCGAAATCTGTTTCAGAAACAACGGTTTCACGCCATTCCTTCACGTCACCACCGTCGCGTAGCAATGGCAGGAGTGAGCGGCCTTCGAGCCGCTGCCCATCATCTGTTCCACCTAGCGCATCAAGGAAAGTAGACGCTAGGTCAATGCTCTCTGTCAGGCGGTCATCCACGCTGCCGCGGGTGGCATCAGCGCGGGCGTCGGGGTCATAGATGATGAGTGGCACGCGTACACTTTCGTCGTGCATCAATTCTTTCTCACCAAGCCAATGGTCGCCCAAATAATCACCGTGATCGCTGGTGAAGACGATCAGGGTGTCGTCCATGCGCCCGCGCTCTTCCAGGAATTGGAAAAGGCGTCCCAGCCAATCATCAATCTCACGGATCAGGCCCATATAGGCTGGAATAACGGCCTGCCGTACGTCATCGCGGGCGAAGGTCGCGCTGTCCACATGCTCCATGAAGGCACCATGGACGGGGTGCGGATTATTCCGTTCAGCTTGGCCCTTATTGGCAGGCAATATCTGGTTAGCGGAATACATGTCGTGATAGGGGGCGGGAGCGATATAGGGCCAGTGGGGCTTGATATAGGAGAGGTGAAGGCACCAAGGATCTTCACCCGCTTCATCAATAAAATCGAATGCACGCTTGGTCATATAGGCAGTTTCTGAATGTTCTGCCGCAACACGGGCGGGCAGGGGGGAATGGCGCATGCTCCATCCAGACAAGACCTCGCCGTTCGGTCCTTCAGCGGAATTTGCGTAGTCGTTCCAGGGATTGTCTCCTGGATAGCCTTGCTCATTCAGCCAGCGATTATATCGCAAGTTCGGATCGACGCTGGGGTGTGGATGCAGGCCGTCATCGCGTTCATAGGGTTCAAACCCGCATTGGGATATCAGAACGCCAAGCTCTGAATTCCGTTCAATGCCAAGCCTGGCCATGCCCTCAGCGTCTGCCGCCATGTGTGTCTTGCCGACAAGGGCGGTGCGCACGCCAAGCGGCCTCAGGTAATCGCCAATGGTGTGTTCCGCGACGCTAAGGGGGATATTGTTCCAGTGCGCGCCGTGGGTGGTCATATAGCGGCCGGTATAGGTACACATCCGGCTGGCACCGCAAATGGGTGACTGGCAGTAAGAATGCCTGAACAGCACGCCCTTTGCTGCAAGCGCATCCAGGGCCGGGGTCTCCAGCGTCGGATGGCCGCTGGCACCTAGGTAGTCCCAGCGCTGCTGATCAGTCATGATGAACAACACATTGCGGACAGCACCCATGGCGAAAACTCCACATAAACCGAACAAGCACCGGAACCGTACGCCGGATATTCCCAAGCGCTCCTCTAGGAATCGCTTTAACCGGCATCGAGTAGAGCCCGGCGGCTACGATTCTGTCGAGGGTGTTCACACGCCAAAGCAGTATTTTGGCATCGCCCCAGATATTGATCTAGCGACGCGCGTACTTTTTCAGGACCGTATGCTGCTGGTGATCGACAAACCTGCGGGCATTCCCTGCCATGCAGGACCGTCGGGGCAGCCGAACCTTGAAGCAGGCCTCGACCAATTGCGGTTCGGCTCCAAAGATCGCCCAACGCTGGCGCACCGGCTGGATCAGGATACGTCTGGATGTCTTGCCATTGCACGGGGTGCTAAAGGGGCCAAGCGGCTGGGGCGCCTATTTCAGGACGGCTTGGCCCAAAAAACCTATTGGGCCGTCGTTGAAGGCGGACCAGCAGAAGATGCTGGCCGGATCGACGCGCCGCTCTTAAAGATCAGCAGCAAGGAAGAAGGCTGGCGGATGATTGTTGATTCCACCGGCAAGTCCGCCGTCACAGAATGGCGTGTCCTCGGCCGGGCGAACGGTCGGGCTTGGATTGAGTTCAAACCGCAAACGGGCCGCACACACCAAATTCGTGTCCATGCTGCGCATCTCGGCTGCCCGATTGTCGGCGATATCCGGTATGGTGCCTCAGAAGAATCGCTACTTTGCCTGTTGGCGCGGTCGCTCATTTTACCGGTCTACAATGAACGTCCAAACGTAGTGGCAGAGGCCGAGGCTGCGCCCCATATGGCAGCAGCGCTAGAAGCTTTTTCTACCGTCGCCACGCCTTAATCCGCTTTGCTGCTTCCTGAACGTCCGCACGGCTGGCGCAGAAGCTGAAGCGGGCGGATTGGCTGCCGCGTATGGGATCGAAATCTAGGCCAGACGTGGCTGCAACGCCTGTTTCATTCAGCAGTGATGTGCAGAAGCTCGGGCTATCATTGGCGACCGGCGATGTGTCCACATAGATGTAGAATGCGCCATCGGGCGGGGCTGCGGGGGTGAGGCCGCGGGCGCTTAGGGCATCCAGCAGGTCCAGACGGTTCGCGGCGTAGACGTCGCGGTAGCCCTGCAGTTCTTCGTGGCAATCAAATGCGGCTGCAGCGGCGATCTGGGAGATCGCTGGCGGTGAGATGAAGAGGTTCTGGGCCAAGCGTTCAATAGGCTTGCACAGGTCTTCCGGCAGGATGGCCCAGCCAATCCGCCAGCCGGTCATAGCGAAATATTTGGAAAAGCTGTTGACGACGATGGCGGAAGGGGAGCCCGCCGCTGTTTCCCCATCCTGGCCATAGGTGAGGCCGTGATAGATTTCGTCGGAGATCAGGCGGATGCCAGCCGTGTGGCACCAATCCGCCAGTCGACCAAGCTCACCGGGTGCAAACATGGAGCCTGTAGGATTGCCGGGGCTTGCCACCACGACGCCATCTAGCGGGCCAAGCCCTGCCAGCGCCTCAGGTGTCGGCTGGAATGCTGTGGAGGCATCAACTGGGATCGCAACAGCCTCAACGCCAACGGCTTTCAGGATGTTGCGGTAGCAAGGATAGCTTGGGTCCGCCAATGCCACGCGGTCGCCCGGTGCAAAGCAGGCCAGGAATGCCAGCAGGAATCCGGCGGATGAGCCTGTCGTGACCGCAATCCGGCTTTCGTCGATATCCATGGTGTATTGGTCGCGATAATGCGCGCAGATCTTGCTGCGCAGGTCTGGCTGGCCAAGCGCATTGGTGTATCCAAGCGTTTCCGTTTCCAGCGCCTTCGCGGCTGCGAGACGCGCGCCTCTGGGTGCTGGGAAGCCGGGTTGGCCGACTTCAAGGTGAAGCACGTCCTTACCAGTCGCTTCGCGCTCTGCCGCCGCGCGCATGACTTCCATCACCAAGAAAGGCGATACATCACCCCGTTCGGACAGTTTAAGCGCCATTGGATTTACCTTGCTGTCGCGGCGAGGCCGTTGCCGCGCCAGTCCGTTCGGATATCGCAGAATTCTTGGTTCGCAGGCAGGCCGCGCGGGCAATAGGCACCATTGATGCGCCCAATGGAGCCGCCGTCTTCGATCTTATAGCCCCGCGCTTTCAAGGCAGCTCGTGCCGCCTCGCCAACGTCTTTCTCCACGGAAACAGTCGCCGGGCCGCCGGAACGGCTGAAGCGCGGCGCGCCAATGGCTGGATTGATCTGCGCATCACCAAGCATGATTTCAGTGGCGACAGTGACCACTGTCGTTGCGGACCCGCTGCCAGCGCCTGCAAGTGCGAGATAAAAATCGCCAGTGTGCTTGTTGCCGATGACGATAGGGCCAACAGAGCCGGATAACACACCCGGCGGCGGCAGCAATGCAGGAGGTGAGCCAATGCCTGGCAGCATGCGCCCAGCCCCAAATGGCCGGAATAGCGTGAAACCGCAGGCGGCGGCATTGCCCCGATTATCGACAGCAACAACCGATGTACCGGACGATTCGCTTGGAACGGGCTTCACGCCTTGCAGCCATGCGCTAATCGGTTGAGCCTTGTTGGGATTGAAGGCCTTGAAGCGACTCTCAACGCTTTGAAGGGCGGCATCATCAAGAACCGCTAAGTCGGACCCAGGTAATGCGGCCCATTGCGCGAAATCAGCATGGGCGGCGACCGATGCTTCGGCGATCACGTGCAGCCGCTCATCACGGTCGGCACGGGGCAGGGCGCGGTTTTCGGCCAAAATCTGCCAGAGCCTTGCCTGCTGCGGACCATTGGAGTTCGCCATTGGCAGGAATGCGATTATGTGATTTCCAGCAGGGCGCTCGATGGCTGGAATGGCGCGAGGCGTATAGGCGCGCAGCGTTTCTATCGGCAGGTCACCGCCAATTGCCGCGACGGCATCTGCATATTGGCGGGCAAGCGGGCCGCTGAAAATAGCACCGGCACCGCGCTGGCGAATACTGGAAAGTGCTGCGGAAAGTTCCAGCTGCTGAATTTGATCACCTTCTTTGACGAATCGGCCACCGGGACGACCAAATATGGCGACCATGCTTGGTGATTTTGCGAGCTCTCCAGCCCTGGCTTCAATATCAGTGGCGAGGCTCCGCGATACGGCGTGGCCGAACCGGGCGAGCGCTTCGGCTGGGCCAACAAGCTCTGCCCAAGGCATCTGGCCATAGCGGGCCTGCATTGCCGCCATGCCACGCACAGCCGCTGGCGGCGCGATACGGGGCCTGCCGGATGCACTTTGCTGCGCCGGTCTTGGCATGAAGTCATAGGCCAGGAATTCTTCTGAATCCGCAGCGAAGTGGACGCAACCACCGACCGCACCCAAGCTGGCCATAGACGGTTTGGTGACCGTCAGTGTGAAGAACATTGCCGTCGCAGCATCCGCTGCAGACCCACCCCGGCCCAGAATATCCCGGCCGACCAGTGCCGCACGTGGCTCGTCCGCTGCGACACCGCCAACGAAGCCAGTAATGAACCCTGGCTCGCCAACCTTCTTGCTTTCGCCGCATGCAGATAACGCCAATGCGGCGGCTAACGCGGTCAGCGATAACCGCACCGTGCGTTGACGTTGGATGGCAGGATGCCTAGGTATGTGGGGTACGCGTAGGGACAGGTTCAGCATGAAACTCACGATGCGAATTATGTCAGCCGCCGTTGTGCTTTGGATGGCGCTTCAGCCAACCACGCTCAGCGCCCGGCCGGCAGTAATCCGGGACGCTGAGATCGAAAATATCATTCGCGGCTACGCGACGCCACTGCTGCAAGCAGCGGGCATCGCGCCGGGCGATGCTCGGTTGATACTGGTCCGGGATAATCAGATCAACGCCTTTGTCGCCGGTGGCATGAATATCTTTATTTACACTGGCCTATTGCGCAGCGTTGATAGCCCCGATGAAATCCGTGGCGTGCTTGCTCATGAGATCGGCCATATCGCGGGTGGCCATATCGCCAGACTCGGTGCCGAGCTGGAACGGGCTTCAGCGCAAGCGCTGTTAAGCACGATCCTTGGCGTTGCAGTGGCGGTTGCTGCAGGTAGGGCGGATGCTGGGGCAGCCGTGATTGCGGGCGGATCAGGCTCCGCACAGCGCGGCTTGCTAGCGCACACGCGCACCCAGGAAAGTGCGGCAGATCAAGCGGCGTTCCGGTATCTTGAAGTTAGTGGCCTGTCCGCAGCGGGCATGGTCGCCATGTTGGACCGTCTCGCCGGGCAAGAACTCGTATCGGACACCTATCAAGATCCTTATGTGCGCACCCATCCCTTGTCGCGGGATCGTGTGCGCTCGGCTAAGGCATTTGTCGCTCGGGCTCGCAATCCAGGCCGGACGGCCAGTCCGGCTGAGCTGGCAACCTATGACCGGATCAAGGCCAAGCTCGCCGGGTTCATTGATCCGCCACAACGCACGCTTGATCGCTATGCCGCGAATGACCCAGGCGTACCTGCACAATACGCCCGCGCCATCGCGCAATACCGCAGGGGTGATCTTGTGGCCGCATTGCGGGGCATCGATGGATTGATCCAGCAAGCGCCGAATGATCCCTATTTCCATGAGCTTAAAGGTCAGATGCTCTACGAGAATGGCCGCGTGCAGGAAGCGGCTTTGGCGTATGAATCTGCCGTTGCACTCCTGCCAAGCGACCCTGCGCTGATGGGCCCAGCAGCAAAAGCAATGATGGAAGCCGGTGGGGTAGAGCGCACGGCCCGCGCAATTCAGATGCTGGAACGCGTGACGCTGCTGGAGCCGCGCAATCCTAGTGCGTGGCTGCATCTCGGCATCGGCTACGGCAAGATGGACCGGATCGGCGATGCGTCTGTCGCACTGGCGGAAGCGAATATGTTGAACGGCCGAAAGGCGGATGCGGGGCTGCAGGCCCGCCGCGCCCAGCATCACCTGAAAGAGGGTACGCCCGGCTGGTTGAAGGCGGAGGATATTCTGCGCACGATTGAGCAACAGAAAAAATAGGGTTGCTGAGCAATGTCTGACTTTGAAACCATCCGCTATGAAAATCCCGCCCCCGGCGTCGCGCGCATTGTTCTGGCGCGGCCTGACGCCCGGAATGCGCAAGATTTGTCGATGACCTATGAAATCGACGAGGCCTTCAAGCTGGCTGGTGCTGATGATGCGATCAAGGTCGTGATTTTGGCGGGTGATGATCCGCATTTCTCATCTGGCCATGATCTGCGCGGTAAATCCGGTAAGACCATGGATGATTTCGAGCAAGTCACCATGTGGGGGGCGTTCGACGCAGGCGGCGCTGAAGGCCGCTTGAGCCGCGAGATGGAAATTTATCTTGGCATGAGCAAGCGTTGGCGGGATTTCCCTAAGCCGACAATCGCTGCCGTCCAGGGAAAATGCATTGCTGGCGGCCTGATGTTGGCCTGGGTTTGTGATTTGATCCTGGCTTCAGATGATGCGCAATTCCGTGACCCCGTGATTGATCTTGGTGTGTGCGGTGTTGAATGGTTCGCCCATCCTTGGGAGCTTGGTTGGCGGAAAGCCAAGGAATTGCTGTTCACGGCAGATTGGTTTTCTGCCGAGGAAGCCCGTGAATTCGGCATGGTCAACCGCGTGATCCCGCGCGCAGAGCTGAATGATCATGCATTGAAATTGGCGGAACAGATTGCCAGCAAGCCAGCATTTGCGCTGAAGGCGACGAAGCTGGCCATCAATCAGGCGCAGGATGCCGCCGGGTTCCAAAACGGCATGAACACAGTGTTCGCATGGCATCAGCTCTGCCACGCGCACAATATGCAGATGTTCAATTTGGCGGTCGATCCGTCCGGCCTCGCACCTTCTGTGAAAGGCCGAACGGATGCGCGCTTAGCGCCGAAGAAGTAGACGCTTATTTGACGCTGGAGAACGCCGTCGGCTGCAGGAATGAATTCGAGTAGCCGGAGATCAATGGGCCGTTTTCTTCAGTCTTAGCGCGTTTGGTCGTCCATTCTGGATCAACCATGAACTTGCCCCACTTCTCCTCGCGATCAGCGAGTGAGTCCCAAGCGAGCAGGTAGTAAAGATCCTGATTGCTTTCGCCGACAAGCACGGTCCAAAATCCGGCTTGGCGAATGCCCATGCGTTCCCAGATTTTCAGGGTGATGGTGTCGAACCGATTGAGCAGGTCCGGCATACGGCCGGGCATGGCGTGATAGACGCGAAGTTCATAGATCATTGGCTTTGTCCCAAGATTGTGTGAATGGATGGAAACTATCTTGGATCAGACGCGAGCGCCCCGGCAAGGGCTTTAGCTGAACGCAATCGCCACCCAGCCGACGACTAATACCGCCAATGCAAATGGTGCCAACTTGCGGACGATTGCGGCTTCCTGGCCGATCAGCCCAAGGGCCGCAGCCGCCATTGCGACGCGCATGGGGGACAACATGGTGTAGGCGCTGGCGACAACATTCTGCGTCGTGATGGAGATTGTGCCGCCTTCGCCCGTCGCCACGCCAAGTGCGGCTTGAAGCTCTGCCAGCATGCCGTGGGCAGCCGCGTTTGAACCCGTCAGCCATCCAGCAAGAGCCGCGAAGATCGGCGTGGCATAGCCCGCGCTTTCGCCAAGCGCACCAGCCACGGCGGATGCGATTACTGTCTGTGAGCCAGCCCCCGACATGCCTTCACCCAACACCACATAACCGGCTGTGACCACAGTCGGGACCCATGCAAGCTTTAGGGCGGCTTGGGCTTGTGTGCCGATGGACCTCGGTGTCATGCCTTTCGCCAAGCCAAACAAAATTGCAATGATGATGAGCCACGTGGCAGCGTGTGCTGCCGGGGGAAAGCCATATAGGTCTGACCAAGGCTGGATCGTCCATAGGGAGGCCAGGGTTGGTGTGACGCCAGGTATTAGCCGCAAGGCGATCAGCGCTGCTGCCAGGATCGCGAATGGGCCAGCCCGCAATGGTTCCCGCCCGCGCGCGCGGTCTATCAGCCATCGCAGTGCAAACAGCGCGCCGCCTGCAATAACGCCAGCGACATCAACAACGCCCATGCGGTTCGTGAAATAGAGGATCGTCAACAGTGCAGTGAGCCAGAGCGCTTCCGGTAACATGGCCGAGGGCTTGAATCCCCCTGGTGCCCAAAACCAAAACAGAGTCAACGCTGCTGTCAGCACCGGTATGGAGAGGATCGCACTGTCTGCTCCGAGCGTGGCCAAGGGCGTTTCGGTGAGGCCTGATGCGATCTGTGTGCCGATGGCAAGCGCGCCCCAGGGCAC
>Ga0181606_10002914_pt1 | contig 14614 bp, 15 predicted proteins | sample 041ome_10_FD_132994 | JGI IMG/M metagenome (GOLD analysis project Ga0181606, IMG submission 132994) | Coastal salt marsh microbial communities from the Groves Creek Marsh, Skidaway Island, Georgia - 041412US metaG (megahit assembly) | ecosystem: Environmental > Aquatic > Marine > Intertidal... | reverse complement strand
TAGGTGTTTGCCACTGCGCGCAAAAATTTCGACGCCCAATTCGTCTTCGAGCAGACGAATTTGTTTACTGATACCAGGCTGAGAAGTAAACAAGCTCTGTGCTGTCGCTGACACGTTCAAATCATGGTGCGCGACTTCCCAGATGTAGCGGAGCTGTTGCAGTTTCACGTGAAGGCCCTTTCCCAAACACCTGCCAAAAATAGCGCGCTGAGCCGTCGTTGGCTAGCATTTTAGAATAAAAGCTACGATTTTTATTCTAAAAGGTCACACATCACCGGCAGCCGGCTGGTTGGCGATTCCGTGGGGCACATGCCCCGTGGTGACATGATCTGCAGCGTGCTCGCAATGAGCCTGCTGATCGTCAAAAAAAACATCTGCCCGGTAGGCCCGCAAAAACTCGGTTTTGTTGAGTCCGCCCAAAAAGACAGACTCGTCGATTCTGATATCCCAGGCGCGCAACGTTCTGATGACCCGTTCGTGTGCCGGCGCTGAACGGGCGGTAATCAGGGCCGTCCTGATAGGCGCTTCGCTTGCGGGAAACGCTTGCTGAAGCGACTGCAGCGCACCAAGGAAACTCTTAAAAGGCCCACCTTGTAGTGGCTCCATGCGCGCTGCGCGCTCACTCTCAGCAAAGGCAGCCAGCCCCTCAGATTTGAATACCCGTTCGGCTTCATCGGAGAACAAGACCGCATCACCGTCGAAGGCAAAGCGAAGCTGCCCGCTATCGGAATCTGTCGGGGCCCGCGCCATTAATGTCGCTGCCGCGACCTGATTCTCGAGCGCCTTGCGAACATCCGATGGCTCAGCCGATAGAAATAGATGACACCCAAACGCGTTAATGTAGCGCCAGGGGGGTTCGCCGCCGCAGAAAGCGGCCCGGGTGATAGACAAGCCATAATGCTCGATGGAATTAAACACGCGAAGCCCGGTATCTGCGCTGTTTCGCGAAAGCAAGACCACCTCAACCGCAAGTGGCTCAGGCAAGCGATCGTTGAGGCTCAAGAGTTTTTTGACCACCGCAAATGCTGATCCTCGCTCCAGCGGCACATGCTCATTGTCAATTTGGTAGCGAGAATAAGCCTCTAAACCCTCGGATTCGAAAACCCCGTGGGCCTCATCCAGATCAAATAGCGCGCGCGAAGAGATCGCGATAACGAGTTTTTCAGGAGCAGGAAAAGTCATCGCGCTCTAGCTCTGGGATTGCACCTGTGAGGAAGGCCGGGCGAAATATTCCCGGGATAATGAAATAACAACAGGCGATAGCAACAGCAAGGCAATCAAATTGGGAATCGCCATGAAGGCATTGAGCGTGTCTGCAATCAGCCATACCACGCCCAGATTGAGGCCCGCGCCAACCGGTATCGCCGCTACCCATAACAAGCGGAAGGGTAAAATGCCCTTGGTTCCCATGAGATAAACCACACACCGCTCGCCATAGAAAGACCAACCGATCATGGTGGTAATCGCGAACAACAAAACGCCTACAGTGACCACCCATTCCCCCCCGGGTATGCTCTGCGCAAAGGCCATTGACGTTAACGCCGCACCGGATTCGCCCGTTTCGAAGACACCTGTGAGTACAATCACAAGACCTGTCATGGTGCAGACAATCAGGGTGTCGATGAAGGTGCCTAGCATGGCTATCATGCCCTGCTCTACGGGCTCGTTCGTTTGAGCTGCCGCGTGGGCAATGGGCGCGCTTCCCAGGCCTGCCTCGTTTGAGAAGACGCCTCGAGCGACGCCAAATCGCAGGGCCGCCCACACGGTGGCACCTGCAAAGCCGCCGGCAGCCGAGGCGCCATTAAAGGCAGACGATACGATGGTACCCAGGGCTGCGGGCACCTCCGCAATATTCATGACAATCACAATCAGGCTCATCAAAACATAGGCAATCGCCATGGCGGGAACAACGGCACTGGCCGTCGTGGCGATGCGCTTAATTCCCCCCAGAATAACCGCACCCACGAGCACCATAAGCACTCCCCCTGTGGCTACCCAATGGATGCCCAAGTTTGCCTCAAGCACCTGGGCCACCGAGTTGGACTGCACGGTATTGGCCAAACCAAAACCCGCCATGGCGCCGAAAATAGCAAACGCAGTCGCCAGTGGCCGCCACCGCCTGCCGAGCCCGTTGCGAATGTAATACATGGGGCCACCGCTGTAGCCACCCAGGGCATCTTGTTCCCGGTAGCGGACCGCCAAGACTCCCTCGGCATACTTTGTGGCCATGCCAAACAGAGCGGTAATCCACATCCAAAAAATGGCACCCGGCCCGCCCAAAGCGACCGCAGTGGCAACACCGGCGATATTGCCAGTGCCTATGGTGGCAGAAAGGGACGTCATCAAGGCCTTGAACGGAGGAATATCCCCCGCGCCATGTCCGCTAAAACCGCCTAGCAGCAGACCAAATGCCGTTGGTATTTTGCGCAAGGTTAAAAAACCAAGCCGCAGTGATAAATAAATACCGGTTCCCAGCAACAGCACCAGCATGGCTGGCCCCCAGGCATAGCCGTTAACCACTGTCACCATAGCTTCAAAAGTCATGTTCACTCCTGCGTCACGATGCCGCTACCGCGAGGCTCAACTGATCGCGTCTCGAAATCCCTGTTCATGGGGAAACACACCAAAAATTCCCCCCGTGTGCACAAAAATAATATCCGCCAAATCCGGATAACGTCCTAACGCCAGCTCACTCAACAAACCGTGAAAGGCTTTGCCCGTGTAGACAGGATCGAGCACGATCCCCTCCAGCGCGGCCAGCTGGTGAATTGTTTGATAAACCTCCGCACCGGCGAGCCCGTATCCCGCCCCAATATAAGCGTCATTGGTTTGGATACGTTCGGGTGCGCAAGAGAGCTCGGGCCAAAACATCCGCGCTTCTTCGAAATCTGCCATGACCTTGTGCTTAAAGTACGCTTCATCATCACACACTGCCACACCGAGTACCGCGGAGTCAGGGGCCATTATCGCCATCCCCGCCGTAAGGCCAGCCTGTGTGCCCCCCGAGCCGGTAGCACACACAATCAACGCCCGTGCAATGCCGGCCCGGGCCATGTCCTCTGTCAGCTCTTCGGCGGCGGCGATATAGCCCCATATGCCCAGACCATTACTACCACCGGTGGGAATCACCAGCGGCTTATACCCGCGCTGCCGGTGCTCATCGGCGACACCCGCCAGTATGTCCTCTAGATCAGCTACGTAATCCCTGGGAGCTACCGGCGTTACCTTAGCCCCAAACAGGAGGTCTAACAGGGTATTGCCGCCTTCGAACGGGGCTTTGCCGCGCAGGATCAGTTCGCAGTGCAAACCGAGTTGCGCACAGACCCCTGCGGTAGCGCGCGCGTGATTGCTCTGAAGACCACCGCAGGTAATAAAGCTGGTGTAACCGTGCTGCTTGGCGTGGGCGGCAAAGAATTCGAGTTTTCTGACTTTATTGCCAGTCAGGGTCGAGCCGGTAAGATCGTCACGCTTTATCCAAAGTCGCTTTCCCTGGCCCCACTTCTCCGAAGCTCGATCGAGGTGCTCCAGCGGGGTTGGCCGCTGCGCCAGCGCAATTCGCGGCGGATAGGGTATGCGAGGTGACAGCAGGTTACTCCGCTCCTACCGACTTCAAGGTGCCCTTGGGTAGAACCGCGTTGACGTAAACGCGCTGCATCTTCATGTCGACACCCGACGCCACGTTAAGCTGGATGTAGTGCTCGTCCAGACCCGTTATTTTTCCAAGAATGCCGGATGAGGTGATGACCTCGTCGCCCTTTTGCAGCGCCGACACCATTTGCTGGTGTTCCTTTTGGCGCTTTCTTTGCGGCCTGATAGCAATAAAGTAAAAAATGGCGAACAGGACAACCAGAAAACCCAGCTGAAAAAACTCACCGCCTGCGGGCTGGCCACCCTGCGCCTGTGCGTAAGCACTTGATATAAACATAACGACTCCTTTCTGAAGGCGCCTACTTTACGCGCTGTCGACCCGTCTCGACAACATCAACGCTTAAAATCAATCGTTAGCGGGGCGTGATCCGAAAATCGCTCTTCTCGATAAATACTGGCTGTGACAGCTGATCCTGATAGCTTCGGGGTGGTAAGCATATAGTCCAGTCGCCACCCTACGTTCTTCGCCCAAGCCTGGCCGCGATTACTCCACCAGGTATAAAGATCAGGCTCCGGCCTCACCTGCCTGAAAATGTCGATCCAACCCAGCTCGTCGAACACCCGATCGAGCCATGCGCGCTCATGGGGCAGAAAGCCCGAATTCTTTCTATTACCTCGCCAATTCTTCAGGTCAATTTCTTTGTGGCAGATATTCCAGTCCGCGCAAATAATAAATTCACGGCGTTTTTTCCGCAGCGCTCGCAGGTGCTCAAAAAAGTTTTCCATAAACACTTCTTTTCGCGCCTGCGCGACCTCGCCGCTCGATCCCGAGGGCACGTACAGAGAAATCACACTCAGTCCGTCAAAGTCTGCCTGTAAATAACGGCCCTCTGAATCAACAGGCTCCCAGCCAAGCGCCGTGATAATTTTTTTCGGCTCTTGTCGACTGAACAAGGCGGTCCCGCTGTAACCAGGTTTTTTTGCATCATTGTAAACGCAGTGATATCCGGCGGGCTCAAAGAGTGCTGGATCAAGCTGGTGAATTTGTGCCTTTGTTTCCTGAATACAGACAACATCCGCCTTTTGCTTTTGCAACCAATCAAAAAACCCTTTTCGCTGTGCCGCGCGTATACCATTGGTATTACAAGTTACAACTCTAAACATAGCCTCACCTTACATTTGAACCAGTTCCAGCGTATTGCCGTCCGGGTCTCTAAAGCAAATGAACCGCACGGGGGATCCACCGGGGCCCCGGGCTTCTGCGGGCTGCTCGGATACAAGTTCAACGCCGTGCTGGCGTAAGGTTTGAATGTCTGCATCGAGATCCTCAGTGATAAGCGCAATGCGAGCAATGCCAACGTCATTGAGTGCCTGCCGACACACAGATGAGCCTCGGGGCTCCTCCCATTCAAGTAGATCAATAATGATACGACTCGGGTGCTTCATCAGTGCCCCGCGAACCCGATAGTGATCAAACCCGACGGCCCGGGCAACCGCGTCTGTGCCTTCGGAGGGCACGGGCGCCAGGACCTCGAAGCCCAATAGCTCATAGAATTTTTTTGAGCGCTCGAAGTCGTGGCAATTGATATTAACGTGCAGTAAACCCTTGATGTGCATCAGAGCTCCGTAGGCGGCGGGGGCTGAATGGTCAGACGTTTAATTCTCAAGGCCAAAGACTCGGGGCCAAGCCAGAGAAAGTAAAACAATGTTTTAGCCAGGGTCCCGCTCAGGTAACGCAAGCGGGGGCGCTTTGCCGAGAGGGCATGCTCTAGGTCTCGGACAGCAACCGCTGGGTTAGCCGCTATCCGTCGCAGATTTTCAGAATTTTTCTCAATAAACCGATCGAGCCACACCGCAGGCCAGTACTGCTTCCATATGCCTTCCGGCTCCTGTTGCTCCATGGCCGACCAAGCCGTGCGATGGGCTTCGAAGAAGGTAGCTGACATCGGCGTGCGCAACGTGGAGGGATTGATCACGCTGACATGAACATCCCAAAACGAAAGTTCGGCACGCAGGGCATCGGAGTAGGCTTCCAGGGCAAACTTCGACGCATCATAGGGTGCATTGCCCGGCAAGCTCACCAAGCCGTCCACGCTGCTAACCATGATGCAGCGCCCCTGGGTTGTTCGCAGTGCGGGAAGCAGTGCGCGGGTCAGTCCGACGACGGCAAAAAAATTGACCTCCATGACGTCGCGGTAATAGCTTAGTGGCAGAAAATCAATGAAGCCGGGCTTGGCGACGCCCGCACAGTGAACAACGCTCCAGAGCCTTCCTTTGCAGACGCTGAGACACTGCTCAGCGGCGGCGAGTACTTGCGGCGGATTGGACAGATCGACGTCAACCGCGCAGGCGACCCCGGCGTCACGAAGCTGTTCACAGGCGGTTTTTGTATAGCATAAAGCGATGACCCGGCATCCTTGATTCAGCAGCCGCTCCACTAACAGGCGACCCAGACCAGAATCACAACCGGTAACGACAATCCAGCGATCGGTCAGTGCTATTTTTTGAAAGCAGCGAAGCCAGTGCCAGCCCTTGGCCACGCTGTAGCCGGTCAGTCCTATGACCACAATCCAGCCCAGCACCGAGGTTAACGCCGTCACGTTAGACACCCTTTCGCTTTCAACCCGAACGCTCCTCCACTACCGATAACACATCAACTCCTCACCCTTATTGAACTTGTTTACAAGGCGTTGTCGAGACCCAGTCTACCTTGGGCCGCCATGTCCAACCACCCAACGTCACGGGTCAAATGGGAACCAGTCTATGCCGGCTCTGCTGGTCCCGATATTCGCCAGACAATCGGCTTCGGTCACGTTATGCTTGGCGCGTTATCCTTGGAAAGCTCAGCCCGTGCCCCGCCAGGCCGGTACAGGCAGATCACATAATAAAAAAACGAGAGACATGGCTATGCCCCGCTTTTTCTATTCCAGCACGTCGATAGCTTGCCTCATCGTACTCGGCACCAGTGGCGGGACAGGAAGCGCTGAATCGGCTGATCATCCCCAACTGCTGGAGGAGGTCCTCATCACCGCCACTCGCCGAGTTGAGAACCTGCAGGATGTGCCGCTAGCAGTATCCGCCTTTTCAGAGTCATTCTTTTTTGACAGCGGTGTGCGCCAACTCTCCTCCCTCGATGAGTACACCCCAAATTTGTTGATCTCTGAAGGTACTGACTCGCGTTCGACCGCTATCCGGATTCGCGGGATAGGATCAGTAGGAAGCAACTCTGGCGTGGATCCAAGCGTAGGCGTGTTCATTGATGGTATTTATCAAGGCCGCGCGGGGATGAGTATTGCCGACCTGGTCGATGTAACAAGGGTTGAGGTATTGAGAGGCCCCCAGGGCACGCTGTATGGCAAAAACACCTCTGCCGGGGCAATCAATGTGTATACCAACAATCCGGGATCCACTTTTACATCCATGATCGAGGCGAGCTACGACAGTACGCACCGGGGCCAGCTGCGTGGCATGATCAATATCCCGCTGGGTCAAAGCGATCATGCGCTGCGAGTCAGCGGCTTTGGATCAAAGCGAGACCATCTCGGGCGAAACACGTTCTTAAACGAAGGCGTAAACGACCTCAACAAGAAAGGAGTGCGTGGCAAGCTCAAGCTCGATTTTACAGATCAAGGGATGGGACTGTTTCTGCTGGCAGCCGACTATCTAAAGGAGGATACCGACTGTTGCGCCTTTGCGGTTAGCAGCTACGCCGGACTGTCGCCGCTCAACACGCCAGCCACCCGGAACCCATCGGCACAGTTACAGCAGACTCTCGGCCTGAATGCCAGTGGACAGCCGATTTTGGACTTCAATGCTCTCGAAGACACCGAAGGTTTTTCGCCCCCGGAGGCGCGCCCTTTTAGCAACAGTTACTGGTTCGATGGTGAACTCAATAACCAAGTCACCATAAGAGGCGCCTCCCTTGAATGGCAGCTAGACGCCGGCAAGAACACGCAGCTCACCTGGATCAATGGCTGGCGGGAATACCAGTCAGATAGCGAATTCGACGGTGACTTCACGGCTTTTCGCGCGGTTAGTACGGATACGACCGTTGACCTCGAGCAGCTCAGTTCGGAGCTGCGAATCCTGTCGAGTATCGGCAATCATATTGACTATCAGGCCGGTCTCTACGCCTACGTTGCAAACTTTGATTCTCTGGGCACCTTTACGCAGCATGAGGCCCTCGTCGACAACATTGCTATTGGAGGCGGACTGACTCTCGGCCTATTCTTTCCAGACGGATCACTGAACATTGACGACAACCGTTATCGAACCGAGAGCTATGCCGCGTTCGGACAAGTGACCTGGAAGATTAACCCTTCAATAGATGCCATTTTGGGCTTACGACTGACCCGAGAAGATAAGTCTCGAGTAGGCACTCAGGTAACAGAACCCTCTTTCTCTATCGACGTACCACCGGTCGCCGGACCCGACATACGCTACGACAGTGCTCGTTCCGATACCGCACTTTCACCCATGATGACCCTGCGTTACCAAGTCGATGAACAACTCATGGGATATGCGACGGTGAGCCGCGGCTTCAAATCGGGCGGGTTCAATCAACGCCGTGAGGTGTCAGGCTCGAACGGTGAGTTCTCCGAGGAGTCAGCACTCAACATGGAGCTTGGCTGGAAAGCCCTGCTGCTGAACAATCGGTTGTTATTCAATGGCTCGCTCTTTTACGTGGACTATGATGACTTCCAATCACAAACCTTTGACGGGTCAACGGTTAGGGTCACCAATGCCGGCAGCCTTGAAAGTTACGGCGCTGAAGTCGATCTGCGCTACGTGCTGCTATCTGGTCTAACGATCGGCGCATCCCTGGGTTATACCCACGCCACCTATGAAGATTTTCCGGGCGCCCAATGTACCGTGTTGCAAAGTGTTGAAAGGTACTATGTGGAGCTGGGAGCACAATCCGGCTCACCGGGGGCCAATAGCCAGTGTGCCCAGGATTTGGCAGGACGGCCGCTGGCCAATGCGCCCGAGTGGAACCTCTCTTCCTACGTGACGCAGGAGTGGTCCCCCGCCTCTTCGCTCCGGCTCCGCGCCCGGGCCGAGTACAACTTCGTTGACCGGTATTTCCTCGAGGAGGATCTGGACCCCCACCTGATCAACCCTGCCACGCACCTTGTTAATGTGCGACTTACCCTAAGCAACGAGGCCAAAGACTGGGAAATCATGCTTTGGGCGGAGAATCTGCTTGACGAAGAGTACTACCTGTTTGGCTTGGACATTCCGACCATTGGGGGTTATGCGGGCATGGTGGCGCCTGCCCGCATGGCGGGGCTGACCCTCCGCTGGAACCAATAGCGCCCCCGCCAATAGGGAAAATGACTAATCCAGCCTTTCGCTCTATCTGGGGGCCTGGAGCCCGAGGACGCTGCATTTACTCGAGTTAACGACTGTTCAGTTAACAATCGTTAAGGTATGCTCATCCCACCTTTGCTCAAAGTAGCGCTGCCATGCCCAAGCCCGCACAAAATACCGTAGAGATAGCGGCTACCAGAAACCACATCATGGATGCCATCGCCGGCATCATGGCAACCTCGGGCATTGAAGCCTTGTCGATGCGTGAAATAGCCCGGCAAACCAATATGACCGCTGCGAACCTGTACAACTACTTTAACAACAAGCAGCACCTGTTCGCAGCCACCAAGCAGCGGGGATTCCAGCTCCTCGACGCGCATACCCAGTGCCCGGCCAACAGTGACCTGACGCCCCGGGATCAGATCAAGCAAATCCTGTTGGGCGCGTTGAATTTCGCCCGACAATGGCCTGGCTACTGGGCACTCCTAACACACCCACCCCAAACCCAGGAGGTAAAGGAATCTATCCCCCTGCAGGCTTTGGTCTCCGAACTGAAGAGCGAAACGGTCAGCCGAATGATGGGCCTCTTCGGAGAGGTACTGGCGAGCTACGGTGTCACCGTTGTCCCAGGGGAGCACCCACAGGATCCGCCGAAGATTGTTGATCTACCAGAAGGTGGTTTTGGGCCCGATACGGTTTGGGTGCGGATCATCGCACTTCTGACCCACACCCACGGGCTGATTGACCTGTACTCCAGAGGCTTATTGTCCCAATTCAATGTGGACGTAGACCCCTTGGCCGAAACGTTGCTCGAGGCAAGCATTGAGCTCTTGTTACCTGCCACGACAACCGCCGCGCAGGAGTCACCTCGATGAATGCTGAGGCAAAACTCATGGCTGTTGCCCAGAGCTCGGCGGATTTTCGTCGGGGCTTTCTGGCGCTTATGGAGGAGCACTCAGGCTGGGTTACAAACACCCGCGGGGAGATACCGACAGACCTAACAGGAACACTCTTCAGAAACGGTCCAGGCGCCATGAATGCCGGCGCCGAGGCCTATGGTCATTGGTTTGACGGTCCCGGTATGGTCAGTGCCGTCACTTTTCAGGACGGCAAGGTTCATTTCAAAAATCGCTATGTACAAACCCCGAAGTTTCTTGCGGATCAGCAAGGAGGACACATAACGCATCGCGGGTTTGGGACCCAGATAAAAGGTGGCGTCTTGCGAAACCTGCTCCGACCGATCTCCAACCCCGCAAATACGGGAGTCTCGTGGCATGGCGACAAACTTTGTGCCTTCTACGAGGGCGGACAGCCCTACCGACTCAATCCGGCAACCCTTGAGACCTTGGGTCCCGAGTACTACGGGACGCTCCTTAACAATCGCAAAACCCTCAGCGCCCATGGCAAAATTCACCCGCGAACCGGCCATCAAATCAATTTTGGCGTTAACCTGGCCGGTATCGGCCTATCGGGGATTCGCTGCGCGTTGGATGTTCACGATATCGATGCCGCGGGCGACCCTTGCACGAGCTGTCGCATCCCCTTGCCCTACTTCCCGTTCATTCACGATTTTGCGCTCAGCGAACATTACGCGCTGTTTCTCGTAAGCTCTATTCGCTTCAGTTTGGGCGGGCCGCTGTTGGGCCTATCGACTCTCAGCAAGTCAATGACTTTCGATCCAGAGGCAAGCGTTCGCGGTTTGCTCGTTGATTTGCGAACAATGAAGCTTGCGCGTGAATTTGAACTGCCGCCGGGCTTGGTGGTTCACTTCGCAAACGCCTATGAAACCCGCGAAGAGCTTGTCGTCGACTTTTTTCAATCATCCAACAGTGCTGGCTTCGATTGGTTACATGATGTATTCAGCGTCGAACAGGTCACCGGCGCACAACTTACCCGATTGCGGCTAAACCTGAACACTGGTGTCGCGCACTGTGGCCCCTACGACGACGGGCTATTAGGGGAGTTCCCCGCCTGGAATACGGATTTCAACGGTCAGTTCACAGATCGCTGCTACTTCGTTGCGCACAACCATTGCAATCACAAGGGATTTTTCGACACGCTGGTGAGCCTGAATACCGAAACAGGAAAGCTGACCACCGCGAGTGTTGGAGATGGTCGTTATACCTCCGAGGCATTATTCGCACCGAAAGGGAATGCGGACGCAAGGAATGACGGTTACCTACTGGCGGTCGTCTACGATGCCGCGACACACCTATCGGAAATTCAGGTCCGAGACGCAGAGGACCCAACCATTGAATACGGCGCCGCCCTGCTTGAGCATCATGTGCCTTTTGGCTTTCACGGCTATTTCACCCGCGACGTTTTTCTGGCTTAACCCCCTCAACGCCACCACCCTTACGATGAAGTGCTGGTGGCCATGGCGCGCTGCAATGCCAACATCGGTTTGGTGGAGCCGCCATCAACCAGCAAGTCGGCACTGGTTAGGAAGGAGGCGGCGGGGGAAAGTAAAAAAGCCGCGGCCTCAGCAATTTCTGCAGGTTGTCCCCATCGCCCGAGAGGCGTGATCTGCGTCATCAAATCCATTCCTTCGAGATGTTTTGCCTCATGGTGCACCATAGGCGTATCGATGATTCCGGGCGAGATCGTATTCACACGAATACCCTGTCCGCCCAGGCGAACAGCCGCCTCTTCTGCCAGCACCCGAACGCCCATTTTTGCGAAGCCATAGGCCTCAGTCCCCAGAGAGAGATCGTGCCCCGCACAGGCTTTGCTGATGCGCTCCCCGAAATCATCGCGAAGCGGATTCTTCAATATTTCAAGAGCCGCGGAAGACAGCCACTCGGCAGCAAAGTAGGAGGCTTGGGAGGATATGAGCACCAAAGAGGCGTTGGAGTTGGTTACCCCGGTCATCGCCGCCAAGAGGATCGCGGTGCCGAACAGGTTGATCGTAACGATCTGTTCGCAGGTCGCTTGACTGGGGCCAACACCGGCCGCATGCACCAATCCGTCAAGCTTTTCTTGTGAGGTGACCGCACCAACTAGCTCCCTGATTTGGACCTCTTCCGCAAAATCACAGGGCAGATGCTGCACCGAACCGCCCTGTTCTTCGATCTGCTTGGCCACCGCATTTAGGCCATCGACATTAATGTCGGTGAGAATAAGTCGATAGGCGTGCGCCAACTTTTCAGCCACTGCCCTACCAATGCCGCTGGCCGCTCCGGTCACAAGTATCCGGGGCCTGTTAGTCGACATATCGTCCTCCGGCTATGAATTTAGAATCGGTATAGGTACGAGAGGGCCACGGTATCAAAATCCGAGCCGATACGCGTAATCACACCACGGCTAGCATTTAATTTAATTGAGTGATGTGGCGCGAGTGGGATTGATAGCGTCGCACCAAGGCGGGCGTTTTCAAGGTCGGTAAGCAGAGGTTCGCCATTTTGGAAGGATTCGCCACCTCGATAAAAATTACTGTTGAAGGCGAGCCACAGGCCCTTGGGAAAATAGCGAACAGCGTGGAACTGCGCCTGATAGATCGGATCTTGCTTGATCCGGTTGCCTAAATAATTATCGTTGTCCTGAAAGAATTTTGCATCGAATGCCATGTCGACATACCAATTTTGCCAGCGATAAGACAACCCAAATCCCGGCCTCACCATCCATCGATTGGTACCAGCATTGACGAGCTGCTTGGCGTTGTAGTCGCCAGTCGGCGCCTCTACTTGTATCGAGGCGCCAACGATCAAACCCGGTTGGTACGCACGTCGATACTCCTCGAGCGTGAGCGCAGGCGAGCCGATGATATTCCAGGAGAGGCGCAGCCGGGTGTCCCCCCATTCACATCGGCTGACAGACGACAGCGTGCCGTGCACCACGCCCGATCCGTCATAGCAGGTTCGAAAGGTTTGGAGATCAAACTTCGCCGCGCTACCAAAAAACGAAAAGGTATTGAGATAGCCGATCGCCATTGCATCGATGGTTAAATCAACGTCTTTTACCGGTACGTTGGGGCTTGGGGTAACCTGGCCCTCACTGCGCGCCAGACCCACAACGAGGAAGTGCTGTCCTATGGGGAGATTGGTGTAACTTCGAGGTTCGAGCTCCTGCCCGACAGCAGAACTTGACGCTATCGCAAAGATTAACCACAGACAGCGTTGTTTTGCGGTTTTAGACAGCGCTATCAAGTTGGTCGATAATAGCCAGTACATCGTCATGATGTGACTTCGTCTTCACCTTGTCCATAATTGCCTTAAGACGCCCGTCTTTCCCAATCACGAACGTCGTACGCAAGATGCCATCAAATTCTCTACCCATGAATTTTTTGGGGCCCCAGGCGCCGTATTTGTCGGCAATTGCATGATCCTCATCAGACAAAAGCGGGAAGTTGAGTTGGTCCCGATCGCGGAACTTGGCGAGCCTTGTAACCGAATCCGGGCTGATACCCAGGGCGATAGCACTGCGTTTCTTGAGATCTTTTGCGACATCCCGCAGTCCGCAGGCCTGAACGGTACAGCCCGGGGTCATTGCCTTCGGGTAGAAGTAGAGAATCACGCTTTGCTTGCCCTTAAATTGCTTTAACGACACGGCGTTACCGTCCTGATCAAAAAGCGTGAATTGGGGGGCTTGATTGCCGATCTTTGGAAAAGCCATGTAACGCCTCCTCGCTTAAACCTGACTGATGTATGGAGTGTTCAGGCCCGCGGTCTGGGGTGCCTGATCACGCTGTGGCGGATAGGATACTCACCACTGCTCGAATCACTCAAAAACTCCTGCAATAACTCTTTCACTACCGGGAAGGCGAGCTGATCCCAGGGCAGCTCAGCCGGGTCGTAGAGGTGGCTGTCCAAACTTTCAGGCCCCACACCGTAGTGTCCCGAGGCAATGCCGCAACGGTAGAAAACATATATCTGGTTAATTTGCGGCACATCGAACAAACGATACAGCGTCAGATTCTCCGCCACGGCAGCTGCTTCTTCCAGGGTTTCACGCGCCGCCCCTTCGGCTGTTGTCTCGCCGTTTTCCATAAACCCGGCCGGCAGGGTCCAGAGTCCATATCGGGGTTCGATCGCGCGCTTACACAACAGAATTCGTCCCTCATGGACGGGCAGACAGCCAACGATCACCTTCGGGTTTTGATAAAAGACGGTGTCGCAGCTAGAGCACACATCGCGCTCGCGATCCTCTCCCGGCGGAATCTTACGCTCGGTCCTCGATCCGCAGCTCGCGCAATAATGGACGTCAAACATCACTTGGCCACTGAGGCCAGCTCATCATATTGACCGTTGCTGAAAAGCAAGGGCGCACCCTCGGCTGTTTGAAAATCGAGTACTTCGGCCACGATGATGTGGTGATCGCCTGCTTCGTGGAGGGCAAACAGGCGGCAGCTGAAGTGGGCGATGGCGCCATTGAGCAGCGGCACATCGTGGGTGTTGTTGCTGAATTCTGCAGGCTCAACGGCGTGCTCACCGCGCCGAGCGTACTTTCCCGACAAAGCCGCCTGATCACTTGCCAAAACGCTGAAGGCAAAATGCTCATTCTCGGTGTACTCCCTGAAGCATTCTGAATCATTTTGAATACTCCATAGGACTAGGGGCGGATCCAGCGATACCGATGAAAAAGAATTCGCCGTAAGCGCCAAAGCACCCGAATCCCTGTCATTCACGGTGATTAGGCATACACCCGTTGAAAACCGGCCAAGCGCCTGCCGAAACTCTTTACCATCCATTAGCTGTCCTCATGCCAGCGTCGCCGGCGT
>Ga0181606_10002912_pt1 | contig 14619 bp, 16 predicted proteins | sample 041ome_10_FD_132994 | JGI IMG/M metagenome (GOLD analysis project Ga0181606, IMG submission 132994) | Coastal salt marsh microbial communities from the Groves Creek Marsh, Skidaway Island, Georgia - 041412US metaG (megahit assembly) | ecosystem: Environmental > Aquatic > Marine > Intertidal... | reverse complement strand
GGATCGTATTGAAGGATTTTATACATCCAATATCCCCGGTGCAAATATTCGCAATGCCATGACAGGGTATTATGAAAATGATTTTCGTCGAGATTCTAAGTTAAAGGTGGGAAGTATTTACGAGGACTTGTTTTTCAAGGTTTCGATAGCCGCTCCTGATCGTAAAGAAACCGTGACTCTTTTTTATGACAATCCTCGCCAATGTGAAACACATTTGCGCACACAATTTAAAGAGGATGTTATTCAAAAATGGATAAGCAAGCACGATGCAATGGTAAAGCAAATCCAAATAGAAGATGATCGCGAAAATATTCCTCAATTTGTCGAAGTACGTTAAATATATAAAGAATAAACGTATAAATAAGTTATACGTTTATGATCTGGAAACATTTATTATGTGCATGGCTTTTGCCAAAGCCGGTTCCCTTAGGAACACATCAACCTTTAACAATCAAAGAAAAGTGGGTATTCAAAGATGCAATTCAACTAAGTGATACACATCTTTTGCAAATATTGGATCGAAAAAACAATCAAGGATATGACAATCGAACGATCAAACAAGAAGACACTTCTTTGGAAGTTTTTGAAGAGTTTTATCAAAAACAATTGTTATTGAATTTCTTACAAGACGAATCGATTTCCTTTATACACCGTTCTAACTATGCATCAGAATATTTAGAAGACAATTTTCCTCCAAACCCTATTTTGAGTGGTGGTTTATTAGATGATTGGGAATGGGATTTTTAACAAAAGAAATCGGGCATCAATTCCTTTTCCGTGATGTTCGGATCAACGCGGTATTGTTCTACGTCAATATCCAAACTGGCCAATACTTCATCATCAATGAAATTTTTATTTGTACATAGGCGAGGATCTGCTAAAAAGATATGTTTCGCAGCGTCTCCCATGATTTCGGGTTTTCGTGAAATAGATACCATGGGCGCACCGCCTAAAAGATTGCGCACAGGGGCTGTATCGATTGTCGTACGTGGCCAAAGCGTATTTACACCCACATGTGGAAATTCTTTTCCCCATGTACGGGCCATCAATGTCATATTGAATTTGGACATACTATAATACAAATGAGGCGTCCACCAATCATGTTCGTCTAACATGGACAAAGGCGGAGAAATGGTCAAAACGTGTCCATGCTCCTTTTTTTGAATATGTTGTAAACAAGCTTGTCCCATCAAAAATGTACCATTAATATTTACACCACTCATCAAATCCACTTCCTTCTTTGTCTGGTCCAATGTGGAACGTAAGCACAATGCACTCGCATTTAATAGTGCTCCGTCGATTCCATCATATGTATTTATTACCTTGTTTATAGCCTCTGTTATAGAATCGTGATTACGAATATCACAAAAGAGGGGTAATACTTTTTGATGATGCGTGGAAGCACTGACTCGTTGGACTTCTTCTGCTGCACTATCCAATGTGCCCTCTAATTTAGGATGAGGTTGTTGGGTTTTACCTAACAATACAATATTTGCACCCATGGTTGCCAATGATTTTCCAATGGCAAGTCCGATTCCGCGGGTTCCTCCTGAAATCACATACGTTTTTCCACGTAAACTGTGTAAAACAGGTACTAACGAAACGTCTTTCTTGACCGATTTTAATACAAATTGATAGCTTTTCTTCAAATTCATATTTTATTTATTATAATAACGTTTTTAAATATATTCATTATATAATGAAAATATTGATTGTATTGGTTATTTTGGTTATAGTTCTTTGTGTTTTATTATATATAATGAGCCAAAGCAAATCCAAACCCAACAAAGCAATAGCTGTTTTTCAAGGAAAAGTCAATGGAGTTGTTTATTTTAAGGAAATGGATAATCACTTGGTGGAAATAGAAGTCGCCATAAAAGGTTTGAAGAAAAATGCAAAACATGGCTTTCATGTCCATGAATGTGGTGATATGAGCGAGCAATGTGAAAGTATGTGTGCGCATTTCAATCCGACAAATCAAAATCATGGATGTCCCGGAGAAAAAGAACGTCACGTTGGCGATTTAGGAAATTTAATAACAAATGAACGTGGGGAATGTCATATGCGATTTTATGACGATATGATTCAATTACGTGGATACAAATACAATATTTTGGGACGAGGATTGATTATTCACGAAGACGAAGATGATTGTGGAAAAGGTGGTAATAAAGAAAGTCTCAAAACGGGAAATGCTGGAAAACGAATCGGATGTGCAGTGATCGGTTATGCTAAACCTTAGATGCGCAAAATGGATGCTTTTTATATGAGGGAATTATATAATGAGCAATACAAATACCAAAACAGGTAAAACCAATTTTATTACTTCTATGTTCAATAGTTTCAATAATTCAATGGGTCGTAATAATGGATTAAATTCGATGACGCATCTTGGAATAGACGGTGTTCCCTTTGCTGTAATTGGTATGATTACTGTGGTTGCGGGTGTATTTACTTATTCCACATATAAGGATTATCTGGATGAAGCAAGTGAAGCATTTGAAAAAGAGAAAGAACAAGTCGATCAAGATGCAATGTTTGAAGAAAATCGCGCAAAAGAAGATATGGAAGAAGTTGAAGAAAAGGAACAACAAGAACAAGAACAACTAAGTGAAAACATGGAAAGAGAAAAAGAAGATATGGAAAAAGAAGAAGAAAAACAAGAACAAGAAGAAGAAAAACAAGAACAAGAAGAAAAACAAGAACAAGAACAACAAGAACAAGAAAAACAAGAACAAGAAGTAAAACAAGAAGAAGAAAAAGATAAGAAATCCCAAGAAGAACCCGGTGAAAAATACAAAATGGGAGGAAAATCAAAGAAGAATCGAAAAACAAAAAGAAAAAAATAATAGAACAACTATTTGTATGTTCTATTATTTATGCATTATTTACGTGCCCAATACATCTACCAAAGAACATAGATACACGGGTTTCATCTGCACCTGCAATAAAATCATCGGGAAATCCATCTTCATTTTCCGGATAATAAGCCAATAATGCAGGTATTCCATTCACAATCTTTTTTCGCTTAAAATGTCCATATACTTCAAAATTATTATCCACGTCGAGATTACACAATATTACATTGTCCATTTTAGCCATTTTCTCAAAATAACTATGAACCAATGGCTCAATTTTTTGACAAGGACCGCACCATGTTGCACCCAGCTTTATAATAAGAATACCTGGATTGGAAGACAACAATTTCTTTAATTCATCAAGGGACTTTAAAGAAGTAATCACCGACGCCATTATATTATAATAATTCAAAATTTTTAAATGGTTCTACTTTAAACTGTTGAAAATTTAAAATGGGACATTTTAATTTTGCAACGGTCAGATACCACTGACAATTTGAAATTATACGCCCTTCAGGCGTGCCATTTTAAATCTTCATTGGTATAAACATTATTGGAAAATTGAAATGTTTTATAAACATTATAACGTTTCAATATTATAATGTTTAGTGAATTCATCAATGCAATTGTATGTGTAATTTGTTTCATCTGTATTTTAGTCACGGGCGAAAAACTAATCATGGATCAACATTTCCTAAATGTGAATCCCCATGTGTTAGAATATTTGGCTATGCGAAACAATATACCTCCTGTTCGAAATTTATTATTTATTCATCCTTCTTCGCTTCGGAACAGGCGAAACACTTGCGTACCCTGTTTATCACGCACTCAAGTAATCCACCGCGTCTAGGACCACTAACATCTCCTTCATCTAATTGGTTACGCATTTGAATGAGACGAATACTGGTATCCACAATGTTGTAAATGGTGGATAATAATGCAAGGTCTTCCTCATTGACAGGAACGATTTTTTCCTTGATTGCAATTTCTACGATGGTTTTAATTACTTCACCACATGTTTCTGTGCTAACATCTTTTATTGAAAATCCTCGAAGACGTTCATACAATTCGGTTAAAAGGAGCATGACGATGGGTACATCTTTAGCGTCTAATTTGTTATCTTTGATAATGGCGTGCAAATATTCTTCCACTTTATCAAAGTATTGTGCCTCACCCAGTAATTTTTCCAAAATCTCCTTGACTTTAGGGGAAATATCAATTCCACTGGATGTTTTTTGTTCAGAAACAACCAATTCCACGATCATTGCCAATGTTTTAATATTGGCAACAACGGATTGCTCATCGACAACTTCGCCTAAAAGCTCTTTCTTTTCCTCAACCGGACTGGGAGGCAGGAACTCCTTGTGTTCACTCATTATATATTCTAAAAACAAATTTCTAAACACATAATTTAGTGCTAAATCATGTGTTTATCGATTTTTAATCCCCTTCCATCAAATAACGCAAAATAATAGTAAATACAATAGCATGAACAAGAATACCACACATAGTGGGGCAACCAGTGCGAGGATCAGCTATTTTGCAAAAACCGCCTAAAATACTTTGAACGAATTTATAAGTAAATGGATTCACAATGATCAAAAATAAGACCGTTGTCATGAGTGTATAACGCCACTTATCGGCATTATTGGGAGACTTGCAATGGACACACTTTTTTCCGTGACAGTTCATTATATAGTAATACTATATTTTATTACTGGTTTGTCTTATCATCTTCTTCGTCATCATGACCAGCATTATTACGCATTACTTTACGTGCCCGTTTTTCAAAATGTTTTCCACGTTTTCCACAATGTTTTTCGGATCTACGTGCATCCATAACATTCATATTTTCAGTAATACCCGACGCTAAATTTACTTCCCTAAATTTGGCACAAGATGCGCTATGACTTCCTATATCATATCTTTCGGCAAAAACGTTCTTACGATAATGCACACAGTCTTTGCATAGTTTGGGAGGAGCACTATTTTCTTCTTTGGCGATTGTAATCGTCATGGTTGGAATTTCTAAATCTAAGAAATCCAAAAGGGGTATTTTGCATTTTTCATTTATCATGCTTTGAAAACCTTGTACAAGGGGAAACACGCATAAAAGAAAACTCAAAAAACGCATATGTTTATAAATACATACTATTTACATGTCTTTATGTATTTTCAATTACTAAAAAAAAAGATTTATTTAATTAATATTACAAGTAAAACTCCTCTAAACCTCAATTTCTGTGCCCATATATTGTGTTGGATAACCATTCATGAAATAATAATCCGCATACAACATATTATAGTGACGCTGCATTTGAAACAATTGGGATTCCAACTGCGCAGCATAATCCGAAGACACCAACTCTTGTTGCCCATTGTACTCCTCTTCGGGGTAAAGTCCAAATGACTCTATGTCGTCCATCATTTCGTAAAATTCCTTGTCCGCCTCGTCTTCATTAGCTATCATCTCATAGCAAAACTTCAAGTATTCTTCATCAATTTCCTCTTCAGAAGGCTCTTGTGAAAGATGAGAAGTATCCAAATCCTCCAAAGTCAATGGTCCTTTGTCGCAAACTTCGTCTTCTAGTGTTTCTGCCGCTGCTGCATTGTCTTGATGCGCATTGAACTTGTTTCCACCCTTGTTTTTAATGAGTACCCAAAATACATGTGGAGATTTAGCATAATACAACTTTACGGGTTCGCTGCCGTCGAGTTTCTCCATCAAATCCTTGCATTCAGGAGTATCAAAGACCCGTTCAAAATAGACAAACGCGCGATTTTGAATGCTCTTTCCGTCACTGCGACGCTGTTCCACCAAATCCACATAACTTACCTTTCCAATCTTCATCCTGCGAAACGTGTTTTCAATGTCCTTTTTCTTAATATTGCCATATACCGATGGAATAAACAAGGAAAGCTCTTGTCCTCCTCTCAATCGCAACACCAAATGGAGTGTGGATTCCTTTTGAATGTTGTAATCAGAGAGACTTCGACCGTCTTCCAATTGCTTGCCAGCAAAGATCAAGCGCTGTTGGTCAGGCGGGATGCCCTCCTTGTCCTGAATCTTCTGCTTGACATTGTCAATGGAATCAGATGGTTCCACTTCCAACGTAATGGTCTTGCCAGTCAATGTTTTCACGAAAATCTGCATGTTGTTTGATTACTATAAACCGCTAAATGATGCATTCCATAATGCTGAAAAGGGACTATCAATTTTATGAAAAAGGAAGGGTCTTTTACGAATATGCGCCCAATTTTCCTCAAAACCTATCTTTCTGTAATTTATAATGTCGGTTCAACACAATCTAAATATACAAAATTACAGTTTAGAGGAATTACTGGGGTTGTTTAATTTGAATTACCAATTGCAAGTGGAAGACATGAAACGTGCGAAGAAAAAGGTACTCATGATGCACCCCGATAAATCGCGAAAAGATCCTAAATATTTCCTGTTTTACAAAAAGGCATACGAAATCATTTACCAATTTTATGTGCAACAACAAAAGCAAAACATGGCTGTCAATCAAGAATCGGCAAAAGTATATCATAATATGGATGATCATCATGCCGAAACCACCAAGCAACAAATCAATAAACAAATGGAGAAAATGGAAGGTTCGTCTTTTCAAAACAAATTCAACACCTTGTTTGAAGAAAACATGTCACAAAAACCAGACCCAACAAGAAACGAATGGTTCACGCAAGAAAAGGCGTCTTTTGATGTTCCCAGTGAAGGCGTTTCTTCGAAAAACATGGGTCAGGCCTTTGATCAAATGAAACAACAATCCTCGGGTTTAGTCAAATATCAAGGCGTGCAAAATTTAATGCAACAAGGGGGTGGTTCCTCTTTATACGACGACAATGACAACCAATCCTATGTTTCGAGTGATCCCTTTGGAAAATTGAAATTCGATGATTTGCGCAAAGTCCATAAAGACGAAACAGTATTTGCAGTAAGTGAAAGTGATTATGGTAAAATGCAAACATTCAATAATGTCGATGAATTTACACGGGCACGTAATCAACATAGTTACGATCCAATGGAACATGAAAAAGCAAACCAAATGTTACAACAACAGGAAAAAGAACAACAACAGCGACTAATGCAACAAGAATATCAAGCGAAAATACAAAATCAACAATATGCTGAAAAAAACAAAACTGTATTAGCTTCCTTTTTACAAATAAAAAACAAATAACTTAAAACTATAATTTGCACATAATAAAAATGTTTTTCCAACTTTTATTATGTTTAGGCACATTGCCAATTATATACGCATCAACTGAAAGAGTCTTATTTGAAACCGATGTTGGTAATGATATTACTCTTTGTATTCTGGTTTTTTTCATATCTATTTTAACGACTATTGGTGGCGTGGGTGGTGGTGGATTATTAATCCCAACCTACATGTTGCTATCCCAATTTACTTTAGAGGAAGCCATCCCTCTTTCCATTATTACTATTTTAGGCGATACCACTGTTCGTGTTATATCTCTATATTATGCCAAACATCCCCATAATCATAATCGGGATCTAATCAATTATGCCCCTCTTTTGTTACTTGTTCCGTTTGATGGTAACAGTTCTTTTGTCGGAGTTTTAATGGCAAGTTGGAGTCCTAAATTATTCACTATACTATTTCTAATAGTCATTTTGATAGCCACATTATACAAATCCTTGCGTAAAGCAATACAAACATTTTTAAAGGAAAACAAGTATTTGGAAGATGAACATTGTGGGTATGAATTGGTTATGATCGATGGTATTGGTCGTTACATTGATTGTGCATCATTGATTTTAGATGATGAATCCCATGGTGACCCACCCCACGACAAGTACATCAAAACCATGCTTTTAGTGTGTTCGATAGGAATGGTTAGCGCATTTAGCATGACCCGTCCATTATTAGAACCTTGTGGATTCGCATATGGACTTCATATTATGGGACAATTCGTGGTGATTTCCGGATTCGGGTTGTATATGGTATATTACATAATCGACGATTATAAATCAAAACAAAACAAACAATATTTGTTTTTAGAAGGCGATATCAATTGGAATCAATCCAATATTTGGAAGTTTATAGGTATTGGTACATTGACGGGAGCTATTTCCACTTATGTGGGAATTGGAGGAGGTATGTTGGTGACTCCCATTATGATCCAATGCGGAATGATTCCCGAAGTGGTCATTGCCACTACTTCTATGAGCACCTTCTTTTCCAGTATAATATCTTGCATTAATTATTTGGCAAAAGGGCAATTGCGTTACGACTATGGATTCGTATTAGCCGGATTTAGCGGGTTGGGCTCGTATATTGGATTGCAATTCTCTGCATATATTTTGCAAAAATGGAAACGTCAGTCGAATTTAATATTTATGGTATCGCTTATTTTATTTGCAAGCACAATATTGCTTTCATACAATGCTTTTTCAGATAGTTCCATCTTTAAAATAGAGTTTGGAGATATTTGTGCGCACTAAATATATCATTATCTTGTAATGGCATATTTTCATAAACTGTATTACTTACTTACAAGTCCTTATGGATTTAGTGTTATCCCTGTTATTCACATTTATATGAACAAAAATTTAATTTACAAACATCTAAATACAAGAAGCAATAAAAAAGGGATTCAATAAGTTTTCTTTATTGTATTGCAATGGATATTTTGTGGAATAATTGAAGACTTTTCCTCCTGCATATAACAATATTGCATGAGCAGCACATGTATCCCATTCACTTGTGGGTGCAATACGTGGATATATATCTGCCTTGTTTTCAGCAATATATAGCAATTTAAGGCTGCTTCCGGTTTGCAGCAAAATGGGATCAGGAAATTGTTCAATATATTCTTGTGTTTCTTTGTTTAAATGAGATGATGAAGCCACAATACGGGAGTTTTTTTGGAAAAGAGTATACTTTGAATTGACATGTAATTGTTTCTTTTTTTCATGATGCACTTTAAAACTGCCTAATCCCTTTGCTCCATAATAAATTTCTCCGGTAACAGGAATACTAACCATACCAAACACGGGTGTTCCTAAATAACATAATCCAATATTTACTGTAAATTGACCATTTTTTTTCACAAATTCTTTTGTTCCATCGATTGGATCAACCAACCAACAATAATTATATTGACAGCGTTCTTCATAAGGTTTATTTTTATTTTCTTCGCTAATAATGACAACTTCATTTTCCTTAAAATAGGTTTTATTGATAGATTCTAGTTTTTCGCATATGATTGAGTTCGCAATTTCATCTGCCATGGTCAAAGGACTTTTGTCTTCTTTATAAACCACCTTAAAATCCTTATAATAAATTTCCAATATGGCTTCATTACAACGTTGCATTAATTGAATGAAACTAGTAATAAAAGAGTCGTTTTGGTAAAACATGTTAAATATAAATCATATTTATATTTAATAAATTTGCAAAGAAATAATTATGTGCTTTCTTGTGAGTCAGACCTCGGAAATCGTCTCATATTAATCGGGCTATATTCATTACGGCTCGCCGAGTTCGGAATTTTATACAATACCCATTTTGCGTACCCTAATGCACTAACAGATACAAAAATAGAAATACTTGATACCATAATCGGTTTTTCATTTAATATTGCACCATAACTAAAGGTGGTTATACAACTCAACATTTGTAACAAAATAAAATTCGTGTTTAAAGAATGCGTATCTTGGATTTGATATACGTGAATAACTTGCGGTAAATATAATACGAAATTAACACATGCAGTTACATAACCCAACAATTGACCAATTTCATAACTATCCATTACTTAAAACAATAAGCATATCATTATATTGTTTTAATATAACTTGTTAGTCCTCTTCGTTTTTGAAGTGGTTTATAGTAATCCTTTGTCTTGTAAATATTCGATGATTTCCCATACATTGTGCTCAATGGGTTCAGAACCATTTAATACTATTTCTGCATGTTTTGGTTCCTCAAAAGGAGAAGAAATGCCCGTGAATTCTTCTATTTTACCTTGACGAGCCAACGCATACAATCCCTTTACATCGCGTTTTTCACATTCTTCCAAATCAGTTTTCACATATACTTCAATATATTTTCCTTGCGCACTGATTAATTCGCGATTATAAAGGCGATCATCTTCGAAGGGAGCAATATTAGCAGCCACGGCAACACCGCCATGTCGTGTAACTTCACTGCAAATATATCCAATGCGACGAATATTAATACTGCGATCTTTTACACTAAATCCCAACCCTTTACTCAAATGTTGGCGTACAATATCGCCATCCAGGTACGTAATATTACGATACGATAACTCCCGAATCTTAGACATGACAAAATTAGCCACCGTTGATTTACCAGAACCACTGAGTCCTACAAAATACAAAGTAAAACCTTGTTGATTCATTGGTTTGTAACTATCATACAAGATCTTTGCCACATTTGGGAAAGTGAACCATTCTGGAATAGGTGTTCCGGTTTTCAACATTTCCCTTTGTTGTGTTCCAGAAATATTCTTAATATCATGACTATCTTTATTCACCTCATCAATGGGCATATAAGTACCAGCCATTTCGTCTTTGCAATCTTTTGGTAAAGTATATACAATGAGTTTGGAAACAATAGGAACAATACCAATTTCATCTGCATATTCCATCAACAAGGTTTGTGCGTCATAAGGTCCATAAAAATCACTGCCATCTTCACGTTTATAAGAAGGTCCAGCATGATCACGTCCTACAACAAAATGGGTGCATCCATAATTTTTACGGATTTGTGCATGCCATATTGCTTCACGAGGACCAGCCATACGCATGGCCAATGGCAATAATGACAATTTGGCGCTGTCTTCATCATATGATTTCATTAATTCTTTATAACATTTCACTCGTGTATGATAATTTACATCACAATTTTGTGTCATACCCACCACAGGATGCAATAATAATTTGGCATCTTCACCAGCCATTTTCATAGCATACTGAGTAAGTTCATAATGAGAGCGGTGCATGGGATTGCGTGTCTGAAACCCTACAACTTTGGTCCATCCTTTGGCCTTAAAAAAGGCTTTGGTTTCTATAGGTTGCAAACGATGTTCGCAAAAATCATAATGAGGAGGCAATTTCGCCTCCATAAAAACACCTCCCATATTATATATTTTTCCTTGATTTTCATATTCTCTTAAAATAGATACCCAGGGATGATTTTTATCATCTGCACCATATACCTTTTCACTTTCTTTGGAAATATCCGGTTTATAAATACTCTTGTCTCCGCGAATATCCATAATGGCCAAAGGTAATCCTGTTTCATGTTTCAATGTTACGTAATCGCAGTGAATCAGTTCCTCTTTTTGCTTTTCATCAATGCACAATGTAATAGGCATAGACCAAAGAGAACCATTTGCTAAACGCATGTTTTCTACACAACTCACATAATCATCTTCTGCCATAAATCCTTGCAAAGGATCAAAACCGCCATTTACTAACAATTCTAAATCACACACCTGTCGTTCATTTAAAACAACGCATTTTAAGTTTGCTGCGCGTTCTTCAAATGTTTTACCTTTATCCTCCATGTATTCTTTATAGTGGTGTAAAGGAACACTACATGCTGACCCACAGTCTTGCATTATATACAATAATCATACTGTATATAGTACAAAATTTTTCATTATTATTCATATAATCTTTGCGTTTGACTTCGTCGTAAAACGGGCGGTGGAGGACCGCATATATTGTCTTGTGTGGTATCAATAAACAATCGATGTCCTATTACATCATCATCCACATCTTGTGATAAGGTGTCCATTAAATTCATACGTCCAGGTGTTCGATAAGGTGTGGTTTGTGACCTTGATAGCACAGGTCGTGGAATACCCCCAGGTGACATAAATTCGGAATCTTCTTCGGGTATCATAGTCACTGCATTACACGTACGTTCTTGACCCTGAATATCTTCACGCATTGCACAATATTTGATTTGTCCATTGTTTCCTAAAGTTTGCAAAAGCAATGACAAATCATCGCATAAACACTGAATCGACTCCGAAGTTTCCAATTGATATTCTTCTTTTAAAGCATTCATGTATTGCATAAAGGATTTCACCTTTTCACGAAATTCATCATCATTCGCAAGAATATTGGATGATGTTTTCATATTTTTGAAAAGAGACACTTGAACATGGTTTGACTGATTCATTTGTTTGGTCAAATTTTCATTGTAAAAATACATTTTGCGAGCTTTTGCTAAATAATGTTGACTAATCATTCTGCAATATTGAATATTCAAAAAATGGGATTCTTGAAACATAAAACGAACCTTTTCTTCCACTTCGGAAGCACTCAACAACGGCGGAACATCGTTGAAAGAATATTCAAAAGAATCATTGCTCAATAAACTAAACCCCTTTATATGAACTTTACATTGCTCGGGATTTTGTGATAATAAATGATAATGTTTTTCCGTTTCCGAAGAAAGAGAGCCTATTTCAAGACAAGACACAAATTTGTTGTTATTGTAATCATATAACATTCCATTTTCCACCTCCAAACATAGTGTTTCGGCTATTTTATGTAATTCATTGTACAAAATTTCTCCGTAAATATTTCCGGTTTGTTCCAATTCATTAATAAACCAATTGTTGCACCATTTCGTCGAATGTCCCAATTCGTACATTAAAAAAGGGTTGTGTTCGTGACCCAATGCAATAGCATGGAAATTTACCTTTTCCGGAATCAATTCACATAGTTTATCATGATCACCTTCTCCGGCAGTAACCTCTCCGTCGGTTAAAAAGATGGCCACTTGTTCCAAATCGTTTTCCGAAGCCACGTCGTTTTTAAGACATGCAAGAGCGGCTTCAATATTGGTCATGTTTCGAGGAATAATCATGTCTAACTGATCCAGCAATGTTTTTACATTTTCTTTGCATACAAGCGTTTTCGTAATATATGTATCCACCACATTGTCGAATCCTTTTACTTGAATATACACATTTTCGCAATGATTTGCAAAATACAAAATCATATTTTTCAACGTATGAATCAATAATTGCATTTTGGTACGGTTGTTTTCCGTAATATCACTCATGGATCCTGAAATATCAATCATAAAATGAAACAAAATGGGGCGATTATGTAAACAACGTTCTTTAACATGTACAATACAACTTCCGTAATGCTGGGTTTCTTCTAAAGAAACTATATCAACCTCATGATATGGTTTTTCTAAAAAACACACTGTACTATGCTCTAAAAGAGTTTCCATAGTTCTATATAAACATAGCGTATGTGTTTATATTTGTTCAAACAAATATACTAATCTTGTAAAAGAATTACGTCTAAAAATCATTGGTCACGTCTTGTAATTCATAAGTGATTTGTTGCGATACATTTGGTTTCCGTTTCATTCGTCCTAAAATATTATTGACCAATGGATTTTGATTGTTTATATTGGATTTTTTGTGGTTTTCCTCAAAACTGGTATTTTGATTCGAATTGTATTGCGCACCTTTTAGGGTGTTGATTTCATTGCGCATCGAGAACAAAGTGTCACGTATGTCTTCCATGAAATCTTTGAATATGTGCATATTATCGGGTGTTTTGGAATATTGCGGAGGGCGATGTTTCACGGGTTCATTGATGAGCTGATTATTCCAGGAAACGTTTTTTGGCGGACTTTCGGTAATGTCTTTGTATGGAAATTTCTCGCTGCGAATGAGCTTTTTAGGGGCATTATAGTCGGGTGATGCTAAATCAATGACGTTTAAGTCATTGCTGGGATTCGGCGGACTTTTTAAATCATATTCGCGTTGCTTAATTGTATCTTCCATGAGTTTTTCTATGTTTTCAATGGGTTTGTCTTCTCCATTGTTTGCGCTAAAATCGATTTCATGGTCCGGTCCGGATTTCAGCATATTTCCGTATTCTTGTTGTAACATACTAAATTGACTATTGAGTTGTTCTTGTTTCTTCTCTAAAATGGCATCTCGTGTTACGTCTCTGTTTTCAGGCGGAAGGGATGTATAAGGCATCAATTGCTTGGGTTCGTTTAAAGGAGACATATCGCTAAAAGACGCCGAATATCCTTGATAACTCGATTGACTTTCTTGTGTTATTTGTTTTTTCAAATCGCCAATCATATATGCCACGGTATCGCGATTTAATTGTTGCAATTCATCCATGTTCAATAATTTGAATTTGTTGCTTTCGTAAAACTGCTCAATAATTGCGCGAAACCATGATTCTTTCTTCCCTTCGTTGTTCTTACCATAGTCCTGAAACATTGGTATTTGTTGCATACTTTCCCATAATAATTTTTGATTTTCTTGATGAATGTATAGTGACATAAAACTGAAGTAATGGGATAATAATTATATATTTCTATGACGCATTATTTAATACTATTGAACTATTAAATAATTTATTTCGTTTTCGTTGTTGCTTGTTTTTTCTTTTTCGTTGTTACTTTATTCGTTGCTTCTTCATTTTCTGGTGATATACTTTCTTTTTCGTTGTTACTTTATTCGTTGCTTCTTCATTTTCTGGTGATATACTTTCTTTTGTTGTATATTCAGAATCTTCTTCAGATTCCTTGTTGTCATCTTTATTCAACATTTCTTCAGCTATCTTCTTTTCACTCTTTTGAGGTTTATTGCAATGCTGAATCTTTTTTTCAGGATAATTAAAAATAGGAATATCTTTGTCATTGAAATACAAATCCACCGTATCCATTACTTGAGGAGGTCCAATATTTCC
>Ga0181606_10002911_pt1 | contig 14622 bp, 35 predicted proteins | sample 041ome_10_FD_132994 | JGI IMG/M metagenome (GOLD analysis project Ga0181606, IMG submission 132994) | Coastal salt marsh microbial communities from the Groves Creek Marsh, Skidaway Island, Georgia - 041412US metaG (megahit assembly) | ecosystem: Environmental > Aquatic > Marine > Intertidal... | reverse complement strand
GTGTTCCTTCCCTGTGTAATACTTATAGGAGTTTGTGGACAGGATCTTCTGCAATTGGCTCGTAGGGTAGCTCACCATCGTCATATGCTCCATACCAACCATCTTCGATATCGCCCCATTCTGCCCATAGTTCTCCTGGACTCATGTTGTGATAGCCTCGATGTCCTTCACTGAAACGAGTAGCCAGGAAGTCATAGTCTTGAACAGCTGCGGCCCTGATTGTCAGTCTAATATCGTCTAGCACGATCCTTTCTGCTAGGACATAGTGTGTGAGTTCACAACCACGACTGTCTGTGCCTATTACGAGATCAGTTTGATTCACAAAGCCATCATCCTGTGCCACTTCAGTGCTTTTTACTCTGTTAAGACTCATTGTGGTTCTCCATGTTCTGTGCTTTCTTTTCAACGATCAGCTCACGGACTTTTCTAGCATCTTCCAGTTCTTCGTTGATTTCTTCTAGAATATAGTCTCTGCGACTGTCTGTTAGTTCAAGTTCTTGATCCAGCTCATCATAGAGGCTGAGACCTGAGTTACCAGTCTTGATCACCTGTCGAGCATAGTCTGAGATGCCTTCTAGATAGTTGTCCGCACCATCGCACCAGTGACCTGCGAAATCCATGCCACCTTCTTCATACCATGCGTCTATGGTCACGTCGTCATTTGCTTCTGAGAATGTTTCGTATGCACCAATGGGTGGTGCCCATGCTGAGTCAAACCAACCTGTGATTGTGGCTGTTTCGCCGTCTTCAACATATTCTAGTCCTTCTGTGGAGACGTCCCATTTGGTTCCCCAGTTTGAACTCTGCCAGTCATACCAGTTAGGAATGCCCTGTTCTAGACACTCTTGTTGTTCTTTCTGTCCTAGACTGCCCTTGAACATATTCTCGGGTGGTGGAGACATTGCTGATAGTAGGCCTCCATCTTGTTGATTTGCTTGATCCCAAACAGCCTTGATCTTTGCCTTAGGACCTGAAATAGTAATTGTGTTATTGCACCAATTTGGCATTATGCCCTCCTTCTGTGTGTGTTTCTGTATTGTCTATACAGTATAGCATCACTGTAGACTATTGCAACCCCTATTGGCTAACAAATATAGCCTTGTAGTGTGCCCGTTCCGTCTTTTAGATACCAACCCTGTCCCCTTGGGTCTTCCCATGAATGGGTTGAAATCTGTTCTCTCAGTTCGTCTGCTCTTTCGGAGCAAGCCATGACCTTTTCGTCGTCTGTGAGAAACCAATTTTTTGTGCTATCGTATGAGAAAGCTCTGTATTCTAATTCACCTGTGAACAGTAAGATTAAAAGAACGCCCTTCATCAGTTCAAAAGAAATGTTAGTAAGCCGAGGGCTAGTATCCAAGGCCAAAGTTTCCAACCTGCTCTTACTCCAGCGGTCATTACCATAATCACTAGGGCAAAGGTAAATCCCAATGCCAATAGGCCTGTGATCACATCCAGTTTATCTACAATGAACTCAAAAGTTCCCTGTTCTGTTATCTGCACCTCAACCATTTAGAAACGCTCCTAGATAGTCGGGCTTACGGTTCTTGCCTTTGCGACCACGGACGAAGTTCGCCTCAGATACAATCTTCGGAATACCGTGACGGCCTCCTGCGTTCACTACCCAACCTGCTGGGCCTTTCATTACAACCTTGCCTCGCATCTCTGCCGTGTGTGGCGTTGAGAATGTAATAGAATCACCTATTTGGATATCTTGATAATTCATTATGCTGTCTCCTTTACATAGTGTTGAAGCATATCGATATGATCCTGGATGGCCTTTTTGAACAAAGGCTTCACAGCCGTTTCATCTGTGTAGCGATCAACATAGAACCATTCAAGTTCCATCTTGCCTGCATAGTTCTTCTTGCCTTCTCGTGCAATATAAAGAAACTCTTCGCCTGCATTGAAACCATTTTCTAATAGATCAGTAATAGTTGCATGGGTCTTAGGACCTACATTGTGTTCGCCTCTGTCACGACCGTAATAACAGTTCTGGACATCGTGCATCGGATTAGACCTGTCGTCAAAGTCGATCTTTTCGCCTACAATGTAACCCCACTTGGATGCGTCACCTTGCTCGATGCCTGCTTTGACCTTTGCGTAGTCTGTCCAGTTGTCAATTAGATTGTAGCCCAAGCCGCCTGGGTAGCCGTCCCAGTGTTGGTATGATGAAATGAATGAACCGTTGTCCAGTTCTAGTGCGATTCTTGCTCGTGTTGCCATGTTGTGTGCCTCTCTGTTAATGCCTTATTGTCTATACAGTATACGGTCATTAGAAAGAAAAGTCAACCTCTTTTGGCAGATCATAGTATTCTGGCCGTAAATCAAGGCTCTCTGTGAAGTCGAAAATCCGGTATCCTTGTAGGGCAAACCAAGTGGCTCGCTCGGGTGTTGTGAGAACTATCTTGTCCTTTCGATCCCGTTCGAATGAATAGAGTCTATGTTCTATCAAATCTGAACCGGGTCAGCACCCGATACTAGATGCATCTTTTTAATGATGCTGTTGACATCTTCTTCTGTAAGAAAGCCTTTAACTGAGTCACCTTCCTGTGTGATGCCAGGCATCTCTATCATAACGCCATCCTTGAAAACACCAATCTCATACAGCCCTTTGCTCCCTCCGTAGGAGAAATCACTCCGTATGATTGAGAGCTCGTAGGCATCGCCAAACTTTAGGATGGCCTGAACACCATTGGGTATCTCTGTAGGCTTCATTTCAAAATCTTTTAGTTGCATCTGCTTCCCCTGTTCGCTGGATCAAAAATGTCTTTAATACAATTGGCAGCACTTTCATTGATGCCAGCTGTGGTAATTCCTTGTAAGGCTCTAACGGTGTTTGCACTCTTTATGATGTTCTGTCCTGTTGTAGCAGAGCAGGCTCCTAGCATCAAGGCCATTAGACCTATAAGAACTATTCTCATGAATACTCCACATTCTTTTTGATGTTCCACTTCTCTACCACAGGTAGTCCTTTCTCGTCCTCGTCTACAACGATCACAGCCACCGTCTTACGGACATTGGCATAGCGATAGCCTCGCATACCGCAGACACCCTCGCCACCTACCCAAACCTTGTGTGGGTAGTCCATATGAAAGTATAAAGGATCATCGTCATTAAGACTGTATTCAAAATAATTGCCGGTGTCCTTCTCTACGAAGCGGCCGATTGGTTTTTGAGTGTAAGTGTAAAAAGCCATCTTAGGATCCTGTGACAACACCAATGGTGCCGTCTTCTAAAGTTTCAAAGCCTTCAATGAAGATGTGAAAGTCGTGATTACCATCACTGTCAGTTGCATTTAGGATTGCCTCATTGCAAGCGGCCCAAACATCAACCCATGAGCCATTGCCGCCTACTACCGCTGAGTTGTCGTAGCCCCATGCTTCGCAACGATTGCGAATGATTGTGCCTGCGGAGAATGGGCTTGGGTCGCTCATGCGAGTGAAACCAAAAGTCTCATCATCTGAGTAAATGCTCCAACGAGTGTTGAAGAAATTCTTTGATGCGATGCCATCAAAGTAATCCATATCTTTAGTGAAAGTTAAATCGTCTAACATGAGTGCCCTCCTAATTTCTAACTATATATACAGTATAGTCTCAAGCCTACAGTTAGTCAACCTCTTTTGGAGTCTCTTCTTTCTTTTTTCTACCCCGTTTCTGCTTCCAGGTATAAGTGATACTACCGTCTTCTGTTCTTTGACAAGGCGGGCATACTTCTATCTTGCCACCTCTTGCGAGATATTCTTCGACAGTCTCTACTGGACCGTCGAAGGTTGGTTTTTTCTTAGCCATTAATTGCTCCGATCTGTTGCTGGGCTCTCCACATCAGTGTGGTATCGCCTTTGGTTAAGAGTTCTAAGAGCTTGAGTTTTTCTGCTCTATAAACTTTATAAAAGCTCGGATCATGTTCTGCAATCGAAGCCGTATTGTGAATCAAGTCAGCCAACTTAATAGTCTGCACCTCAGCAGATTGAACTGCGGTGTGTTCCCTATCAAGTGCCTTCCTTTCAGCTCTGTTCCCATCTTCAGGTTTTGACACATCAGTCAATCCGTCTACATAGGTAGCCACCACAGGACCAAACTCTTGTTTGATCTCTGTAATTTCAACTGGTGTATCTTCTACCACATCGTGCAAGACAGCCGCGACCAACATTTCTGTGGTGTGAGGAACTTGTTGAACGATACTCATCACTGCTAATGGGTGAGTGACATAGGGTTCACCAGTGTATTTTCTTTTCTGTTCTCCGTGTGCCGAAATAGCAAATTGTATTGCTTTGGCAAGAAGATCTGCGTCAGTCTGCTTCATAGGTTTTCCTCTTGTGCTTGACCTTGCGTTTGAATTTTGTTTTGTCCGGAACCGAACGCTGAACGAATGGACCTTGAGGGTCTCGAACTGCTCGAGCTAATACTGAACGAACTTTAATGGTTTTAATTTTCATAGTTCTGCCCTCCTTATTGTATATTTAATATAAACTCAAAGGATGCAGAAGTCAACCTAAAATGGAGACTCTATTTTACATCCAATGGGTCGATCCATTCTACTTCGTCGACATCCCAAATGTCAGAAAAAGGAATAACGAATTCTTTTGAACTCTTTTCATCTCGTAGTTTAACCAGTTCTTGATCTAAATCTCGTTGCATAAGAACGCCTACACTTTCATACATACCGGTTCCGCCAAGTGGTCTGTCGGAAAGATTAGGTGCCGGGCGACCTAGATCGTCTACAAGAGTCTTTACCTTAAATTTGCAGGCATATGACTTGCCTACTTCAATCTCTTTAATGTCCATTACTTGGTTGCCTCTTGAACAACAGTTGCACCTTTATTGATACCTTGTTTTAACATTTCTGTCGCACCATCTACATCACCAGGGTTCATATAAAGATATGCACCTACGGCTCCAATAGCGATGAATAAAATTGCCTTAATCATATTTAGACTTCTCCTTTATTTTGTTTAGTATAGCCTCAGCATCAGGATAAGTCAACATCTTTTGGATAACAGCATCAATGGCTTCTAGTTTTTCAATTTCTCTTTGAACATCTATTAACCGCCCGTAGGCTTCGTTCCACTGATTGTAACCATATGGCTGGGTCCAATTAAAACTATACCCATTTATATTTCGGCGCTCGGTCATCTATGGCTTCCTCTATTCGTTTCAAAATTGACTTAGAATGTTTGCAATATCCGTGAAACCCAAAGCCTGGACAATCACATTCAAATCCACTGTCATGTAGTGTGACGGAATATGAACTGTCTCCTCTGCTTGAAGGGACGGGCCAAACCAGTCCATTGAAAAGTGAGTGTTTTGGATCAAAGGACTTTGGCTTGAGATATCGCTTGACATATTTACGCCCCATAATACTCAAACTCTGGTTCCGGTTCCCAGTTTTCATCTTCGCCTCGTTGTATCCGTTCCCAGATATCAATTTGGCTCACACCGTGTGTGTCCATAAACTGTTCACGGCTCATCCAGGTAGCATCTTCCTGCATACCCAAGATCCATTGTCCTACTTTACTCATATTCAATTACCCCCTTTTTCATATTATTATAAATTGCCTTGACCCTTGCATTGTATTCTTCTTCTGACACCGCAAGGTTGTTGGCGTGTCTCTGCCACATTGCTCGAGTGATGTCACTCATCTGTGGATTGGTATCAAGTAGGCGCTTGATTGCGCCTGCTCGTTCAATTTGTTTTTGTTCGGAGTAAGGACCCATTAGGCCGATACTCCAATGTCGCTCAATTTGGTAAGCATGGTTGCTGGTACTCGCCACTTCTCGCCACCAATGTGTGTTGAAACAATAATATATTTCTTATTCACTTTCTCAACGGTTGCATTTACTTTACCGCCTGTTCTGCTTGAAGTAAATTGAACCATATCGCCCTTGATAAAGTTTTTGATTGCCTGCTTGGCTAGATACTGTCGCTTGAGTTGAATTGCGTCTGCAACCTCTTTGAGTTGCTCGCTGTTCATTTGGTAGATAAGTTCTACGGATTTGGTTACGATGTTTGTCATGTTGTGTGCCTCTCTGTTAATGCCTTATTGTCTATACAGTATATGATCACTTAGAGTGATTGTCAACCTCTTTTGGAGCTTCTTCCCACCATTTCAATATTTCAACTTCACCGTCTTTACTAAGGCAATGCTTGAGATAACCTTGTTCAATTAGTCCGTCAATGGTTCCTTGTATTAGTCGAGTACCAAATTCTTTAGTGTCAGTGAACTTCCAATATCTGCCCAACAAGGTGAAAACCACAGCCGTAATACATAAATGCCAAATAGAATATTCTGCCATTACAAATTGCCTTTCTTCTGCATCCGTTTGAATTCTTTTTCTAACAGGGCCTTATTCTTTTTGACATATTCTTTAGAAGTCATCGTAGGCATTCTCTTCTCCCACTCGTAAACTTCGTCCTTGTGTTTCATATACATCTCATAACAGAATTGTTCAAACAGTTCTTCTTCTGTAGGAGGAGTAAATGTAATGATAGGATCTTTATCTGTCATGCCGCCTTCTCCTCTACATGGACCAGTAGGTCTCCGAACTTGGTGACATATAATTAGGTGTGTTCACTGGCTCCATAAATGTTTTGGTATTATCCATCAATGAAGTTTTCTTTACCTGCTTCTCAATGTTCTTATGGAAGTATGCCGCCTCTGCAATCGCATAACGATATTCTGCATAGTTTGGATCTGTTGGTAACAGGCCTTCTGCTTTACAGATTCGAGTGAGCCCTGCTTTGGCCGCTGCCATAGTCTTGTATGACTGACGGTGATCTGGACGGGCAATGCCGTCTCGCTTGCTAGGTTTACCTATAATATAAGTAGTTGCCTGTTCGTAGATGTAATACATATTAAAAGCCCTCCATTTCATACTGACGTTCCATGTCAGCTTCGTTTTCAGTGAACTTGACCTTGTATTTGTTAATAAGAAACTCAAGGTGTGCTTCACGCGATACTGTATCAAGCGTGTCGAGCATTTCTAAGTCTTCGATGTATTCAATTAAATCGTTCATTGTGTTGCCTCTCTGTGTGCCTTATTGTTCTTATAGTATAGTGTCGCCATAAGGAAAAGTCAACCTATTTTGGTAGATAGAATTTCGGTTGACATGGAAAGAAATAGAAAGTATTATCTACACTCAATTTTTGGCGGACCCCACAGGATTCGAACCTGTGGCCTCTGGTTCCGCAAACCAACGCTCTATCCAGCTGAGCTAGGGGTCCAAATTATTTGGAACAATTCCAATCTGCTTCGCAATTGGTAATCCTTGAAACTACAGACTGAGCACCGCCGGGTTCATTTGGATAGAACTTCCAAGAGTCACCACAGGCTATGCAGGGATCATAGTCTCTATAGCCATATGGTGCAGTTGCCATACAGCCAGTTAGGGCGAACACAGCTATAAGAACAAATATAGCTCTCATATTACACTCCACATCCGCTTACACACATCATAAAAAGTTCAGGACCAAATATAAGATTGGCTACAAACATAATTCCTAGTAGTTCCATGATATTTTACCTTCTTGTTAATAATATACTACTATAATATAGTAAAGTTAAAAAGTCAATGCAGATTGGTAACATTATCTATTAATTCTGCATCATTCAAAGCATCGACTACAAGTTCAGCGATAGATTCGCAACCACAAGATGCCAGCATGAGGTCATTTTCATCATCCATTATTACAAATCTGCCTAAATCAGTAGGATAGTAGTTATATTTTTTCCTAAACATTTGACAATTATAACATGTGTGCGTATACTTGTCAAGTAGTCAGGTCCTTGCAGCGGGGCCTAGTGATCGTGCAGCGGGGCCTTTATAGGGTAAATACTATTAGAGTAAACTACACTCGGTAAGGAGAATCCCATGACATTATTAAAGAACATTAGCCTTAATCTAGAAGTAGGCCAAGAAATTCTTGTTGGTAACAATAACGATCGGGCAAAGATAACCAAGATCGAATTCCATGAAAAGTCAGGCGAAGTAGAACTTAGAACTACTCGCGGTCCACGAAAGGCACTCACATTTAAATTATGCGAACAATCCAATCGTGAAGTAAATGGTAATCCTGCGGATAAATACAGATAGCAGGAAAGGTCCTTATGAAGATATTTGAGATAGATGAACTAGCAGAAAAGGAATGGAAAGCGTCCAAGAAGCTCTGCAAAAGCTCAACACCTAACAATAAATTAGGTGCTAGTACCCTGTCATCTTGTAAAGCACAAGGTTATAGAGCTAGAGAAACAGGTAAAAGTCAAAAAATTGGCAACAAGCGTATGAAATTAGGCGGCAAGCGTATTCGTAGCCAAGATTATGGCGGGCCAGTAAGTTCAACAAGGACAGGATAATATAATGCGCTATTGGGAAATCAAAGAAGCAATGACCGACCTAGAAGTTGGTATGGATGGTGACAACACTTCAATTGGCAACACTACAATTGATGCGACAGATCCTGATGCACCAGATGTGCAAGATGTTAATCAAAAAATTATAACACAAGGTCCACCTTATCCTCCCGAACAATTTGATGAAGTGCGTAAGTTCCAAAGAGAATTAGAAAAAGTAGGTTACAGTGTAGGTAGAACAGGTGTAGACGGAAAGTACGGACCGCGCACAGAAAAGGCAGTACAAGCATTTAGAAAAGATTATAATATTACCGGACAAGCAGGAACTGTTGACAATAAGTTTTTAGATACACTTTCTAAAGTTGATGCAGGCCAGATACCAAAAGTTACAAAGCCAAGTGACACAGGTAACCCGAAACCATTTGGTGGAGAAGAACTACAAGATCTATCTTTTGGTGGAGAAAAGAACGCAGAAGCTAAAGCTGCTGCAGAAGAATTCTTAGGCAAAGAGATGAGTGATCAAGAATGGAATGCACTGGCACGAGCAACAGTTGCAGAAGCAAGTCCTGATGCTAAGGAACAAGCTGCTGTTATGGCTGTGATTTTAAACAGAGTAAGAAGTAGTCAATACCCAGATGGTATTATTGCAGTTCTTACACAAAGGAATCAGTTCCAGGCTGTAACAGGTACGAGATTTAATCCGGGACCTAGTAGAAACTTTAGCAGTCCATCTCCGGCTGGAATAGCAAGTGTAGCAGATGCTGCACTTAATCATTTAAGTGGCATGAGTAAAAGTTGGTTAAACTTTACGGCGAACAATCCCAGAGCGTATGGTCGCGGAACGAACATCGACTTTATGTACGCAATGCGTGATGCACCGGGTGCAGAGGTAATAGGACAAACTGTTTTTGGAACGGTATAAAAATGGAAAACTTTGTAGGCAAAGTATTAATAGCACATCCTAATTTAGGAACAGATCAAGTTTTCCATAGAACAGTAATTTACATATATCAAGATGATGCTAGGTCTGGAACTGTTGGTGTAATAACTAATAAGAAAAGCAGATATAGTGTCGCTGATTTAGCCGGAGATAAAAACATAACTTTTGGAGACACCAGTAAGTATGTTTATCATGGCGGCCCTGTAAATCAACAAGCATTAGTTTTACTTCACACTAATGATTGGAACAGCACTAACACTGCTCCTGCTGGTAGACAACTTTGTGTTTCAAGTGATGAATTTATGTTAGAAAAACTAAACACAGGCAGTGAACCTAGCTATTGGAAACTGTTTGGAGGTATGTGTGCTTGGACACCAGGACAATTAGAAGCAGAACTTGCAGGTGAGTTTCCTTATAAATCAGAGAATAGTTGGCTAATTGCAAGAGCTCCTGACTCTGTACTATTTGGCATTGACGGAGACAAGCAATGGCAAAAATGTTTTGAACTAAGCAGTGCTCAGCTATTTTCGCAATACTGGTAATTTTACTAAATATTTTATAGGAGATCTATTTTATGAAAACGCTAACCACCATTTTGCTTGTCAGCGGGTTAGCGGTATTGAATCCAGTATCTGCAACCGCACAAGAGCAACAACCACAACCACAGGGTATTCCAATAATGATAGGACTACAATGTGACACTAAAGAAGAGATGACTGCTGTAATTAAAAAATACGGCGAACTACCTTTTATAGAAGCTCGAGGACAAATGATATTAGCTCCACAGGGAGTTATGTTACCAGGAACTGTAAAGTTATGGGCTAACCCAGACACTTGGTCATACAGTATTACTATTGAAGATATTAAACCAGAGAACAATGTAATGTGTATGTTAACAAGTGGCGATAATCTTAAACCTGCAACTGAAGCACCTACGCTCTAAGCCAATATCTAATGCACCGTCACTTAGGGCAAAGATAAATATTTTTAACAGTAGATTAAAGAGGTGTTTAAATGTCCGATGTGTTGGTTCTCAACGCAGATGCTCAACCTGTTTCATACTTACCACTCTCCGCTATTCAATGGAAAGAAGCAATCACTTATATGTGTCTTGACAAGGTCACAGTGTTAGATTGGTATGATGATTGGGTTGTTCGAAGTGCTCATTGGGAGACTAGAGTTCCCGCGGTTATTATGCTTAAAGAAATGATGCGGCGACGGCGACGGCCACGCTTCTCAAAGACTAACTTATACATCCGCGACCTATACACCTGCCAATACTGTAACACTCCTCAAATTAGAAAAGAACTTACACTTGATCATGTCAAGCCGATATGTCTTGGAGGTAACACTACTTGGAATAATATTGTAGCTGCATGTGGACCTTGCAATGTTCGCAAAGGCAACAAAACTCATATGAAGCCTTTGAAAACTCCATATGAGCCTGATTATTATGAATTAGTTAACAAAAGAAAGCAGTTAGATTTTGCAATAAAACATCCTGCTTGGAATCAGTATTTACTTTAACCAAGCAACTCTTTCGCCAGCGTCTTTACGTCTTTGCCATTCTTCAACAGTACCTGGATATCTCCAAGCCCATATAGCAACGCCTAGCATAAATGCACCACTCCATAAGATAGCATTTAGATTGCCTGTTGCATAATATGTAAAAGCAAGTGTTGATGCCATTACAATTACCATTGCGTATTTGCCTTTAGTAGGAAATACTCGTTTCTGGTTCCAGTTAGTTAGGAACTTACCGAACCACGGATGGTTGTATAACCACGCTTCCATCTTTGGTGAGCTTTTTGCAAATGCCCACGCAGCAATTACTAGGAAAATTGAAAAAGGTATGCCAGGAGTAACTATTCCAATGTAGGCCATACCAACACATAGGAATCCTATACCCATGTAAATATATTTTTTGATCTTATTCATTTATTACCTTTCTTAGTGCATCAACCATATCACTAATCATTGCATCTGTGTGCAATGGAGTTGGAGCAAGACGCAATCGTTCTGTACCTTCTTCTACAGTTGGCCAATTGATTGGTTGAACATATATGTCATGCTCATTTAGTAGTTTATCCGAATATTGTTTACACAACAGTGGATTTCGAATCATTACAGGCACTATATGAGTGCATGCACAATCAAGAACTTCAATACCTGCATCAACTAATGCATTCTTAGTTCTTAGTGCTTGTGTTTGGTGTTGTACCCTAAGTTCATTATGGTCTTTGAGATACTTGATACTTGCCAGTGCTCCTGCACATAAGACAGGACTCATTGATGTAGTAAAAATAAAGCCTGAGGCTACAGAACGGATAGCGTCTATGACAATACTATTCCCTGTAATATATCCTCCCTGTACTCCAAAGGCTTTGCCGAGTGTGCCATTAACTATATCAACCCTGTCTTGCAGTCCTAATTTTTCTAAATAGCCTGCGCCTGTATCTCCATAAAGACCAACAGCATGTACTTCGTCAATATATGTAATTGCACCATACCGGTCTGCAAGGTTGCAAATGTCGAGCATAGGACTGACGTCTCCATCCATGCTATACACGGATTCAAAGACTATGCAAGGTGTGCCTTTGACGTCTCGCAGTTTCTGCTCAAGATCCTCCATATCATTGTGCTGCCAAATGTGCTTGACTGCACCACTGTGTCGCATGCCTTGTATAAGACTAGCGTGATTCTTGCTATCACTTACGAATTCAATGTCGGGAATGATTTGTTTAAGAGCGATCAGCGTCCATTCATTTGCAACATAAGCGGACGAATAAAGTAGTGCAGATGGTTTAGAATGTAGTTTCGCTAACTCTAATTCAAGTGCAACATGATAGTGACTAGTACCACCTATGTTGCGTGTACCACCTGAACCTGAACCTGTTTGATCTAATGCAGTATGCATAGCATCAATAACAACTTTGTGTTGTCCCATGCCAAGGTAATCATTACTGCACCAGTTTACTATGTTTTTAATGTTGTAAGGGCCATACCAGATGGCCTCAGGGAACTCTCCTCGTTCCCTTACGATATCGTTGAATACCCTATACTTGTTTTGTTCTTTTAGGGTTTCTATTGTTTTTTGAAATGGGGTTAAATTTATCATGCTGTGTATTTATGTACGCAGTTAATGAAGGATCGTAATAACAACCTATGCCAACCCAAGGTTGCGGCATTATAATTCCTGCATCTTGCATTTCTTTTTGTGTAGCATTCCACTCTTTCCACCATTTCTTAAGTAGTTTAAACATACAGTTATTTAACTAAATATGTGTACAGGAGAAGATATCTAATGGCAGATTACACATTCAAGGGCATTACAGGAGTATATGGCACTGCAACTGTGGCAGATCCTGATACAAATACCTTGGGCGATTTGATTGTTGCTATTGCAACAGCAGAAGGATTGCCCGCAGACTACTATGCAATTTCAGTTGAAGGTAATCCTGCAATCAATGACACCGTACTGGATGATTCAAGTACAACTGTAACAGTTTCTGGTATTACGGTTAGTGATAGAATTATTTGTACCACAAGGCAACAGGGTACAAAAGAACGCAGACAGATACAAAAATTAGAAATTGCACAGCTAAAACGCAAAGGCACATTTCGTGACACAGGAACCTACACAGACCCAGAAGACACACCCTACTTTAGATCAAACAACACCTATGATGCTACAAGTTTACCAGATACCTACAACGGAAACCTACCAGGACCAGATGACAATCCAAACACAGGCGGACTAATACAAAAACGTCCTTGGATAGCAGTAGGTGCTATTGCAGCACCGCAGAGTATTAACGAAGCTGTTGAAGGAGGAAGTATTACAGATCTTGAGATATGGTATGATGGTGCTGACGAGTCGACTATTGTTCCAACAGGCATTGCTGATGAAGCTCCTGTTAACCAGTGGAATGACAAATCAGGACTTGCTCATAATTTAAACTTTTCAGGCGGCAACAATAAACCTTCTTACGAATCAAGTGATACACAAAATGGATATGGTTATGTTCAGTTTGCTGACGGAGACTTAATGAGCATTAATCCTCTAGCAAGTTTAAGTGGAGCAGATGATTATACAGTGTTTGTTATTGCTCGTGCAACCAGCCTAGCAACTAACTCGCCACAACTATTAACTAGCACTGAAAACGGAGAGTTAAGCATACAGATAGATTCAGATGGCACAGCAAGATTCAAAGTAGGAGCACCCAATGCTACCACTGCCGCAGGAACAGTTGTAGAAAACGAATGGTTTGTGTTCACTCTTGTTTATGACGGTAACAGCACCAGCATCACTGGTAGAGTTAACGATGGGAAACTACCTGATCCTCCAGGACAGACTATCACAACTACTACCGATGGCACAGCCCCAGCAACACTGAACGGTGGAACAACCTATCTTTATGTAGGCGGCGATCAATCAGGCGGAACATTCATAGGTGACATAGGTGAAGTTATCTTATTCAAAAAAGCACTCAACTCTACAGAATACGCCAATGTGGAAAACTATTTGACAACCAAGTGGGGCATATAATAGATGCCAAATCTAAATCCCAACAGTACTAACTATGTTCATACACACCAGCCTAACACTAATGATTTAGTACAGGCAATGGACTATGATCCTTATGGTCAGCCAGTACTACGAATAGACGATACTACTAAACAGCACACATCAAAGAACCGTGTTAAGGTTAGTGGGCACGACATCACAGACTTTTCTACCTACACATTCTCAAAGAACCTATTAAACTGGGACGAACTGGTTACAGGAACAGCAAGTGTAGTACACGCTCCAGAATTAGGTATGGTAAAGTTTGAAGTAGGAGCAACAGCAGGAAGTCAAATCATACGCCAGACAAGACGAGTACAGAGATACATTCCGGGCAGAAGTGCTGAAGTAGCAATGAGCGTTATCTTTGGCGCTCCTACAACTGGCATACGCAAACGCATTGGATTGTTTGACAACACAGACGGCGCATACTTTGAAGATGGCGGCGACGGCACATACTATGTTGCTACTCGTAGAAAAGATGGTGCAAGTTATATTGACACACGAGTTGCTCGTGATGACTGGAACTACGACAAAATGGATGGCACAGGCCCAAGCGGCATTGTAGCAGACCCTACAGCAATACAGCACATTGTTATTGAGTATGAATGGTACGGTGCAGGACAAGTAGAGTTTAAGTTCATTATTGGCAACAACTCATTTCCTGTACACAGATTCGATCACGCCAACCGTCAAGCATATCCGTGGTCTAGTAATGCTTCACTGCCTGTTAGATGCGAACTTACTAACGTAGCAGGCACAGCCG
>Ga0181606_10002895_pt1 | contig 14653 bp, 10 predicted proteins | sample 041ome_10_FD_132994 | JGI IMG/M metagenome (GOLD analysis project Ga0181606, IMG submission 132994) | Coastal salt marsh microbial communities from the Groves Creek Marsh, Skidaway Island, Georgia - 041412US metaG (megahit assembly) | ecosystem: Environmental > Aquatic > Marine > Intertidal... | reverse complement strand
GTATTCTGCCACCCTCTCCGGTTCAGCGATATTGCTATGGCAGTTGACATCAGATGTACACGGCTAAATGGTTAGGTGGTTTAAGGAATATGGTGATGCGGGGTGACTTCTGCTTGCCGGGCTTTTACATCGGCATGAGATCGGGTTGCGACCCTGAAAGTCTGATTTGTCCCGCTCAATACCAGTTCGTTCGGCGCGCAGCGAATGGCGTGATATTCCGAACCAGCCATTCAAACGATGCACAGCTAATGTCGGGTTATAGCCCAGATCTACCAAATTGCGAATGGGTACACCTCGCACATGCAGCATTTCCACGACCGCAGAAACGGCCCATTGCTGCCGTTCGCTCAACCCTGACGATGCCGCAGTGCGGCCTGTCAAACCGGACTTTCGCTACCTTTGCATTATGCGGCCATCGGCAAACCTACAGTCTGCGGATTTAGCCGCCTTTAGCTGATGCACTTTTGCATACGCAGAAAATATTCGCACTCGCTGCGGTGAATTTCAGCGACGCTGAGAATTTCACCAAACCAGCCGTTCAACCGTATCGATGCTGGACCGATGGTATCCTAACTCAGGGTCACTCCGACGCTGGCGTGATGATTGTTGGTGCTGCGCTTTGGTCGAATTCATTTTTGCCTTAAGGGAAATACGATTGTTACCGCGCCCAGACTACAGAGGGCATGTTTTGAACGCTACTCGAAATAGTTATTGCGCAGTTTGGTTGACCAGCCATCTACAAATCAAGTTGATCTCTTTCTCACGCGGACCGGATTCTCTTCTGACAAGGTAATAGGCGCGATGTTCGCTCAGAACAGCGTCAAACAATTGAACAAGTGCGCCGCTTTTCAGTTCGTCGTCAATGAGCGGAATCCAACCCATCACGATACCCTGCCCTGCGATTGCGGCCTGCAGCACAACGTTGGTATCTTCGATGACCGGGCCGGAAAGTGGCGTTTGTAACTGCACGCCTGCGGTTTCGAACCACGCATTCCAGCCAAGTGTGTCGCGTTGGTGGATCAGCGGATAGCTGAACAGGTCTGACGGGTTTTCGGGACGCCCCAACCGCTCGATCAGTGTCGGGTTTGAAACAGGAACTGTTAGAATGTTGACCAGCGGCTCAGACGTCATCCCAGGAAAAACGCCGTCGCCCCACGTGATGAAAATATCAGCGTCAACGTTTTGCGGCGTGACAAGCAGCGGTGTTTGAACCAGTTCCAAATCTACTTTGGGAAATTGCTCGTGAAACGCTGAGAACCTTGGCAGCAACCATCGTGTGGCAAAACTTGGGCCCAACGCTATCCGTATCTTGGTTTTCTGTCGCTGGCTGTCGACGGAATTAACGGATTCTTCCAAAATTCTGAAGGCTTTGCTGACGCCCTGAGAAAGGCGTTTGCCCTCATCCGTCAGATGCACTTTGCGTACTCTGCGAATGAAAAGCTGTTCATTCAAACGCGCCTCAAGCCCACGAACATGGTGGCTGATGGCCGTCGCGGACACACCAAGTGCATCTGCGGCTTCCTGAAAGCTGCCAAGTCGCGCAGCAGCCTCGAAGGCACGAAGTGCCGGAAGTGAAGGTAAGTTGCTCATGCCAATACAATAGATGAGATTTACTCATCAATTACAAGGGAAACTTGTTTTTGTCGCGATGACCGCTGGTGCGTATCTTTGCAGATGAGGAAACTGTATTTTTGGGACGAGTAATGGTGGGCAGAACAAGTCGAAGAGGCAGAGAAGCGCGTCTGGAAAGCAATGCAAACCCAGTTAATGAGACGCCACCCGTTTGGGCGGGTTTGAAGGGGGGAAGCTTTAGGCCTTTAAGTGACGACAACGTCAACGACGTGAACGAAGCCGTGTTAACGTTGCTCGAGACGCTTGGTCTTTCGCAAGCCTCGGCATCGATGATCGACTTGGTCTGCGCGAAGGGCGGTACATATACGGAAGACAAGCGGCTGTTGTTTCCCCGCGAACTCGTTCTGGGAACGATTGCAAAGGCACGACGAGATGTCGTGCTTTACGGTCAGGACAGCAAGCACGATCTGGATCTGTCCGGAATGCGCGTTCACATGAGCTCCGGCGGTGGTGCCCCAGGTGTGTTTGACCTCACTGACGGGCACTACCGCGATGGGACGGTGCAGGATCTTTATGATGCAGCGCGGATATGTGACGCGATGGAGAACATTCATCATTTCAGCCGTTCGATTGTGGCCCGCGATATCGAAAATGTCGCGGAGATGGATCTCAATACTGCCTATGCCTGCCTGATGGGCACGTCAAAACACGTCTCGGTTTCCGTGTCAGAGCCCGAGAACCTGCCACAGCTTGCGCAACTTTGTTATGCCTTGGCGGGTGGTGAAGCTGCATTTCGCGCGCGCCCGTTTTTGACCGTGATGGTGTGCCATGTGGTGCCCCCGATGCGCTTTGCAGAAGAGGCGTTGGATACATTGGAAGCGGCGGTTTTGGCCGGATTTCCTGTTCAACTGATTTCTGCGGGCCAAGCGGGTGCCACCAGCCCCGCAACAATAGCAGGGTCACTTGTCCAAGCGATCGCAGAGACGCTGGCCGGGCTGGTGTTCGCGCGGCTGGTTGACCCGAATGTTGCGGCAATCTTTGGCCCCAAGCCCTTGGTTGCCGATCTGCGAACAGGGTCCATGTGCGCAGGTGGCGGAGAGCAGGCCATCCTGATGGCTGCCGCTGCGCAGATGGGGCGATATTACGACCTGCCAACAACTTCGATTGCAGGCATCACCGATTCAAAGACACTCGATGCACAGTTTGGCAGTGAAAAGAACCTTGCGGTATCTACCGCCGCTCATGCTGGATCAAACCTGATTACACAGGCCTGTGGAATGCAGGCCAGCCTTCTGGGCGTCTCGCTTGAAGCCTATATTGTCGACAATGATATGCTGGGCAACATTCTGCGAACGGTGCGCGGGGTGGAAGTGAATGTAGAAAACATCGGAGCTGACGTCATTGCTGAGGTGTGCCAAGGCGAGGGCCACTATCTGGGTCATCGGCACACCTTTAATCGGATGAAGTCGGACTATTTCTACCCACACCTGGGCGACCGTCAGACACCTCGGGAATGGGAAGCAGCCGGATCACGGCCGATTGGTGATGTTGCCCGAGACCAGGCGCGCAAGCTGCTGTCCGATCATTTTCCACGCCATATTTCGGACGAAAAGGACAAGGAAATGCGCAAGAGATTCAACATTCACCTGAGCCGCGAACAGATTGGTAGAAGATGATGAAAAGCCACCCCGACTATCCAAAAAATCTCGTGGACCTTTCGCATAATTTTATTGATGGCGTCGGGCAAGCGGGAGGCGGAAAGACACGGACGCTCATTGATCCAGCAACTGCGCAAGTTTTCGCGACGCTTTTCGATGCCGATCAAACACAGGTCGGGCAGGCCGTTTCCAGTGGCAAGCAAGCCTTGCCTGTCTGGGCCGATACCCCACCTGCCAAACGGGCGCGTGTGTTGTTTCGGATTGCGGACATGATTGAGGCGAAAGCCGACGAATTAGCTGCCGTAGAGGCGCTGAATGTTGGCAAGCCGCTTAGCCAGGCCAAGCGTGATGTCTTGCGCGCCGCAGACTACTTTCGGTTTTATGCGGGCTGCTGTGACAAACTGAATGGGGACACGATTCCGCTGGGCCCAGATCAAACCGCGCTGACTCTGCTGGAACCCATTGGTGTTACGGCGCATATTCTGCCTTGGAATTATCCGATATCCACCCTTGCACGAAGCGCGGGCCCTGCATTGGCTGTTGGTGCGACGATGGTGGCTAAACCTTCGGAATACACCCCACTTACAACGATCATGGTGGCGCAGATGGCATTTGAAGCGGGATTACCCAAAGGCGCGTTTAATGTGGTAACTGGTGCGGGCGACATCGGAGAGGCGCTGGCCAGTCACCCAGACGTTGCGCATGTGACCTTTACCGGATCAACGGCAACGGGCCGCAAGATCATGCAGTCGGCATCCAAGCCCATTGCAGGCGTCACATTGGAATTGGGCGGAAAATCTCCCGTGGTCGTTCTGGGCGACGCCGATCTGGACGCCGCGGCAGCAGGTGTCGTGCGGGGAATATTCTTCAATGCCGGGCAGGTTTGCGCCGCGGGTGCGCGACTGATCTGCGAACGCTCAGTTCACGATGCTCTGGTGAAAAAAGTGATCGCCAAGGCCGAGGCACTGAGCATGGGGCATCCATTGGATAATCCTGATCTTGGGCCGCTAGTGTCCTCCCAACAGCTGGAGCGTGTCGAGGGGTTTGTTGCCCGCGCCAAGACCGAAGGCCTGCGCTGCGCTACGGGTGGTCATCGTGTTTGCCCCGATGGTTTGCCAAACGGAAATTTCTACGCTCCGACTGTTTTCACCGATGTTCCTGCGCAATCAGAAATCGCCCAGCAAGAGGTTTTTGGTCCGGTCCTGATCACCCAAATCTGCGATACTGCAGAACAGGCATTGGAGCTAGCAAACGGAACCGCCTTTGGTCTGGTCGCGGGGATCTACACCGCCGATGTCACCCAAGCGATGCGCTTTGCCCGCAAAGTTGAGGCGGGGCAGGTCTTTATCAACGGCTTTTTGCAGGGCGGCGATACTGTTCCTTTCGGTGGTGTCAAAGAAAGTGGTATCGGTCGCGAAAAAGGGCTGGCTGGGCTGGCCGCCTATGCCGCACCTAAATCAATCATTTTGAATTATTTGGACACGGCATGATCACGAACCAATCCCTTGCTCAACGCGCCAGACAGGTGATGCCCGGTGGTGTCAGCCACGAATTGCGCTATCGTACGCCCTATCCCACCTATATTGATCACGCGCTTGGCGCCGAAAAATGGGATGTTGAAGGCAAACGTTACATTGATTTCAAACTCGGCGCGGCCAGTCAAATACTTGGCAATTCCTGCCCCGAAGTGATGCAGGCTGTGGCTCAACAGCTGACCAAAACACCGTATACTGGCGACTGCCATGCGTTAGAAATTGAATGGGCAGAATGGATCACCAAACTGCTGCCATCTGCTGAGCTGGTACGATTTACAGGGTCAGGCACTGAAAGCACAATGTTGGCTTTGCGACTGGGTCGTGCCTATTCGGGTAAAGACAAGGTGCTGCGCATCGACGGGCATTTTCATGGTTGGCACGATATGCTGCTTAAGGGCTCCAAGCCTGGCGCAATCACTCCGCCATCCTTGGGGGTTCCTACTGCTATCACTGATCTGACAGTGGTGGCACCGCCTGAACTGAGCTCCATTCGTACCTTGTTGAAAAACGATACCGGGATCGGCACGATCTTTGTGGAAGCGTCGGGGGCAAACTATGGATCTGTTCCCATGCCGGATGGGTTCCTGCAAGGTATCCGTGATCTGGCGGATGAGCTGGACAAGGTGTTGATCTTTGACGAGGTGATCACCGGGTTTCGCTGGTCTCCGGGGGGGCGTCAGGCGCTCGACGGCGTTACGCCGGATATCACGACATTGGCCAAGGTCGTGACCGGCGGTTTGCCCGGCGGTGCGATCTGTGGGCGGCGCGACATTATGGACTTGCTGGATCCAGGCAAACCCCGCGACGGGCTGGCCCCGCCTGTCAGCCACAAGGGCACGTTCAACGCCGCTCCGCTGGTTGCGGCAGGCGCGATTGCCGCGATGAAACTGCTGTTCACGGGCGATGTTCAGCGCCAAGCAGATGCAATGGCCGCGCGGTTGCGCGACGGACTCAACGCCTGTTTTGCGCGCCGCAGTATGGCTGCGGTGGCCTACGGGGACAGTTCAACCTGTCACCTCTATTTCGGGGGCAAATCCATCGAGGGGCTGAGTGCTGCACAAATCCGCAACGTCCCGCCCGAATTGGTTAACAGCTTGCGCAGTGGATTGTTGGCAGGCGGCGTTGATTTCATGTCCTTCACCTCTTGTGTGACGTCCTGCGCCCACACGCCTGATTTGATTGATGAAGCCCTTGGCATCTTTGACGATGTCTTGGGGAAAATGACCGTTGACGGAGTTATTTCCTCATGAGCTCTCTGCCCAAGCATGCCCGCACTGTTATCATCGGCGGTGGCGTTATTGGATGTTCCATTGCGTATCATTTGGCGCGCGAAGGCCGCAAAGATATCGTGGTTCTGGAACGCTCGAAACTGACCTCTGGCACAACTTGGCATGCGGCTGGTTTGGTGCGTCGTTTGCGCCCTTCAGCAACACTGACCAAGCTGATCAACTATTCCATCGACCTTTATAAGGAACTGGAAGTCGAGACCGGACAAGGCACTGGCTGGACCCAAACCGGCAGCCTGTCGATTGCCACCAATGAGGATCGGCTGACGACCTTGAAGCGCCAGGTTTCTCTGGGCCGTGCCTTTGGGTTGGAGGCCGAAATCGTTGATCGCAAGCGGGTCGAAGAGCTTTGGCCACTGTTGCGCACAGACGACGTGATTGGCGCAGTTCACTCACCAGTGGACGGGCGCGTAAACCCCTCTGACGTGGCCTTGGCCCTGTCAAAAGGCGCGCGGGCACGTGGGGTGAAGTTCTTTGAAGAGACCCGTATCACTGGCCTGCAAAAAATGGATGGCCGCATCAGTGGGGTCGAGATCGTCGACCATGTGATCGAGGCCGACGAGGTGGTGATTGCCTGCGGATTGTGGTCGCGTGAAGTTGCGCAAATGGCGGGCGCCGACATGCCGCTTTATGCCTGCGAGCATTTCTACATGCTGACAAAGCCTGTGCCCGAAGTGCAGGCCTTGGGAAAAGGGGTGCATCTGCCGACGTTGAACGACCAAGACGCGTTTCTGTATGCCCGCGATGATGTCGAGGGGCTCTTGGTGGGCTGCTTTGAACCCCATGCAAAGGGCCTCCCGATGGAGAAACTGCCCGCCGATTTCAGCTTTGATCTGCTGGGCGAGGATTGGGATCATTTCATGCCGATGATGGAAAACGCGCTGCACCGCATCCCCGCATTGGAACAAGCTGAGGTGCGGATGCTGTTGAATGGTCCCGAAAGCTTTACGTTGGATAGTCAGTTCATGATGGGCGAAAGCCCCGAAGTGGCGGGCTTGTTCATGATGGGCGGGATGAATTCCACCGGTATCGCGCTTGCTGGCGGCGCTGGCATGGCGATGGCAGAATGGATCATCGCGGGCGAGCCGACGATGGAGCTGAACGAAGCGGATATTCGCCGTTTTGGCCCAGAAATGAACGTGCTTGGCGCGCTTGAGGCCCGCATCCCCGAGGTGTTGGGACGCCACTATGACATTGCCTATCCCGGCCTGAGCATGGACACAGCACGCGGCCAGCGCCGCAGCCCAATCCATGCAGGGACATCCGTAGCGGGGGCCAAATTCCTGACCCGAGGAGGTTGGGAAAGACCCGAGTATTTCGGCGCGGAGACTGTCGCCGGACCTCTCACATTTAGAGCCCCGGCGTGGCGTGATCAGGTCGGCCTTGAGGTGGAAGCCTGTCGAAATGGCGCAGCAATCCTTGATCAGTCCGCCTTTGGTAAAATCATGGTGCAAGGCCCCGATGCCACCGCGTTTCTAAACAGGGTTTGCGCCGCTGAAATGGATGTCGCGACGGGGCGAATTGTCTATAGCCAGATTTTGAACGCACGCGGCGGGATAGAATCCGACATCACTGTGCAGCGGCATGGCGCGCAAAGTTATCTATTGATTGTTGGCGCTGGCGAAGTGGTGCGCGATATGATGCGTCTAAGGTCGGTCAAGCCGGATTTCAGTGTTGAACTGACGGATGTAACCTCGGGTTATGCGATCTTGGGCCTTGCGGGCGCGCAGGCCCGCGCAGTTTTGCAAAAGGCGTCACGCGACGCAGTTCCCGATATTGGCCGTTATCGGTTTGCCACGGCCGAGGTCGGGTTGGCACGCGGCTGGGTCGGGCGGCTAAACTATACTGGTCAGGAGGGATACGAGATTTATGTCCCCGCCGATATGGCCATGGCCGCGCATGAGGCATTGGTCGCAGCCGGAGCCACGCATGCCGGGCTAACAGCCAGCGGCAGTTTGCGCATCGAAAGCGGGTTTCGGGCGTGGGGCCATGAAATGTCACCCGGGATCACCCCGTTCGAGGCCGGAACCGAAGCATTTTTGGGCTGGAACAGTGACTTTATCGGCAAGGATGCCCTTAGCGCATTGCGTGACGTGCCCGTCCAAAGGCGCATCGTTTCAATGCTGTTTGACGACCCGAAAGCGATTCCCATCCATGACGAGCCTATTTGGCGGGACGGTAAAGTCGTCGGGCAGATCACATCGGCGGCGTGGAGCTACTTGTTCGGTCGCTCTGTCGCGTTGGCCATGGTGAACGCGCCGCTAGACGCATTGGCAGACGGCGATATTGTTGCGGGCTTTGAGGTGGAAATCGCCTGTATGCGGTACACGGCCAAGGCTTCGCTCAAACCCGCAAAAACAGCATTCAAGGGCTAGGATATGACCAGAACAACACAAGTGGCTATCATTGGCGGCGGGATCATGGGTGTTGCCGCCCAATTGCAATTGGCCGAAAACGGTTGGACCGACACGATCTTGTTTGAGAAAGCCGAACTCACGTCCGGGTCCACTTGGCACGCAGCGGGGCAGATCGCCCACGCGGTGGGCAGTCGCATTTCGGGATGGATCAACAAAACCTCGTTAGAGCTTTACAAACGGGTCGAACAAGAAACCGGCCAGAGCATCGGGTGGCACGAGGTTGGTGGGTTTCGCATTGCGACCACAGACGACGAAGTTGACTGGATGAACTCCATCATGGGGGTCGGTCGCCTGCTTGATCTGCCGATGGACTTGGTCGGGCCAGAAGACGTGGCCAGAGGCAATCCATTCTACAAGGTCGATAACGTTAAGGCCGCGATACAAACATTTGAGGACGGTCATATCGACCCAAGTTCAGTCACAATGGCGCTCGCGGCGGCGTCCCGTGCAAAAGGGGCCAAGATTGAGCGTCACAATCAAGTCGCTGGCGCAAGCCGCAAGGGCGATATGTGGCTTTTGCAAACCGAAAAAGGCGAGGTTCTGGCAGAACATGTGGTCATTGCTGCCGGGTCCTATGCCAATCAAGTCGGCGAATGGTTTGGCCTGAAAATTCCGTCGGTATCCTGCCTACACCACTACCTCGTGACTGACACCGTACCCGAATTTGAGGGTCGTCCGGAACTGCCCGTCATGCGCGACAACGCCTTTGGCGGCTATATCCGACAAGAACAACGATCTGGTTTGATCGGGATTTACGAGGGCCATGTCTGCCCAACCGTCTGGACCATGCCTGAAGGCGCGCCGTGGAAAGCCGAAAACGAACTGTTTGAAGCCGACTATGACAGCATCGGTGATTTCCTGATAACCGCTTTTGACAAAATGCCGATCTTGGCCGAACTGGGAATCAAGCGCGTGGTGCGTGGTGCGATCACCCATACCCCCGATGGCGGCATGTTGGTCGGACCGTCTGGCGCGCCCAACGTTTGGCTGTCTTGTGGATCGTCCATTGGCTTGGCTTGGGGCGGTGGCGCTGGAAAGGCGCTGGCTGACTGGATGGTGCACGGCGAAACTGAGATCAACACACGCTCGATGGACCCGCGCCGTTACGGCGACTTTACAACAGATCATTACATCGTGGAACGCACCAAAGACGAATTCATGCGCCGCCATGATACGCCCTGCCCGGGCAAACAATTCGAAAGCCTGCGGCCTTTGAAACGGCACGTACTTTATGATCGGTTGACGGCCAAAGGCGCAGTTATGGGTGAGGTCGCGGGTTGGGAACGGCCCCGCTATTTTGGTGGGGTTGCAGAGATCGAGCCAATCGGTTGGGGGCACCAAAGCTGGCATGCAAATGCCGAGCGCGAGGCCAAGGCTACACGCGACGGCGCCGGCGTGATCGACCTGTGCGCCTTTGCGCAGTTCGAAATCAGCGGACGAGATGCCGGTGCATTGCTGGACCGTCTGTCGGCCAACAAAATTCCGGCACGTGATGGCCGACTCAGCCTCAACCACTTGCTCACGCCAAAGGGTCGGTTTGAAACCGAAATCACGATCTGGCGGATGTCCGAGGATCGCTTTTTTACCGGCTCTGCGATTGCCCGTTCCAACCCTGACTTTGAATGGATCAAATCGCACATTCGCGACGGCGAAGACATTCAGATGGTCAACCGCTCGCAGGACTGGGGGATGCTCGCGCTCTCTGGCCCGAATGCACGACACATCATGGCCGAACTGACCGACGCCGATTTGTCGAACGTGGCCTTCCCTTGGTTGTCTGGACAGGAAATCGAGGTCCACGGAATACCCTGCTATGCGCTACGGGTTTCTTTTGTAGGTGAATTGGGGTGGGAACTGCACGCGCCATTGAACCGAATTGCCGAAGTGTACGATGCTTTGTTTGCAGTTGGCGAAAAGCATGGTTTGACCGATTTTGGCAGCTACGCGTTCAACGGCATGCGCATGGAAAAAGCCTATCGCGCGTCTAGCGAACTGACCACGGATGTAGGGCCTTTTGATGTGGGGCTGGACAGGTTTGTGCGATCGGAAGGGCGGGATTTTATCGGCCGCGATGCGGTGTTGGCGCGTGACCCAAGTTGGGAGCTGTATTACGGCGAAATCCACGCTGATGGCATTGATATCCACGGCGGCGAGCCCGTTTTACGACATGGCAAGCCCGTGGGCCTCACCACCTCAGGTGGGTATGGCTATACTTTAAGGAAGTCTCTGGGGTGGTTGTTTGTGCGCAAAGATACGCCAAAAGACGGCCTGACGGTCCAAATACTGAACGCTGAATATGACGTAACTGTCCATGAGGATGCTCTTTTTGATCCCCAAAACCTGCGGCCGCGGGCAGATGGATAGCCAATGATGTTGTTTGAAACGAAACCCGCCAAAGTGATCGCCCTGCACGCACCTGAAACCGACAGAACGCAGCCGGAAAAGTGCGCTGTCGGGCGCTTCATCGGTGAGAACCCCGGGGCGAATACGTATCACGCCCCAACTCGCATGCCTGCGGTTCCGGGTTCATGCCGCACCCCATACATCACGAGACTAAGGATAGTACGATGACCGATCAAATTACGGGCGGCGAAGCTGTCTATAATGTTCTGAAAGCCAACAAGATCGACACGGTCTTTGGCCTATTGGGCGGCTCAATGCTTGAGCTTTACGACGCCATGTATAAGGGGGGCGACATTGCCTATGTCGGTGCGCGCGATGAACGCGCAGCGGGGCATATGGCAGACGCCTGGGCCCGAATGACTGGCAAACCGGGTGTAATTCTGGGCGCTCAGGCGGGGCCTGGCGTGGTGAACACTGTAACAGCCGTTGCAGAGGCGCAGCTGGCCTATTCGCCATTGGTTGTCATTGCCGGCGCGATCAGCCGCTGCGATCACGGCAAGGACACGTTTCAAGAAGTAGATCAGGTCGCGCTTTTTGCGCCGATCAGCAAAAAATCCATACTGGTAAGCGATGCCGCGCGCCTGCCTGCGATGCTTGAGGACGCCATTCGACTGGCGAACTCGGGGCGCCGTGGTCCGGTCGTTTTGCACGTGCCGCGTGATCTGTTTGCCGAAATGATTCCGGCAAATGATGCGCAACCCGTGAATATCGCGCGCGCAGGCCCCGCCGCGCCAGATGATATCGAGGCGATTGCGGCGCTTTTGCGACAGGCGGAACGGCCTGTGATCTTTGCTGGTGGTGGGTTTAAGTGGGGCAAGGGCCGCGACGCCCTGACCGCGTTGGCCGAGAAGCTGGAAATACCGGTTGTGGCCTCAACAGGGCACGCGGACACCATGCGCCATGGCCATCCGTGGTTCGCGGGGCAAGCGGGGCCACGCGGCAACCGTGTTGCCTCTCGCCTGACCAAAGAAGCCGATGTGATGGTGGTGCTGGGGGCGCGTCTCGGGTTCAACTCGACGTTTCATTCAAGCGATTATGTGGGGGCGGATACCCGCATTGCCCATGTAGATATTGATGGCAGCGCCGTGGGCCGTTACTTCCCCGCCGAAATCGCCGTGCAGGCCGACGCACGTCTGACCGCCGAAGCACTGGCACAGATCGCCACAAAACCAGACACCGACGTGTGGCGCCAGAGTTTCCGCGACGATCGGGCCAGCTTGCTTGTCGAGCGCGATGAGGAAGCACAGATCGCGACCCTGCCGATGCATCCACGCCGGGCATTGGCCGAGCTGCGAGAGGCACTCCCGCAAAACGCTATCGTGACACTTGATACAGGCAATACCTGCCTACAAGCCGCGGACCGTTTGGCCCATTACGAGCCGCTGTCATTGATCACGCCGCTGGACTTTGGTTTGGTTGGTTTTGGTCTGGCCGCCGCCATCGGGGCCAAGGCCGCGAGCCCGGATCGTCCGGTTGTTGCCATCATGGGGGACGGGGCGGTTGGCTATACAATGATCGAAATCCAAACCGCGATACAGCATGGCTTACCCATCGTTGTGGTTGTCTTGGATAATGAGGCTTGGGGAGCCGAAAAAGCCTATCAAGAAGAGTTCTATGGTGGCCGCCTGCTCGGCGCTGAAATCCAATCTCCACGCTACGACAAATTTGCCGAACTGTGCGGTGGAAAGGGCATCTGGGTTGATGGCCCCGGCGCGTTGGGAGCCGCTTTGATCGAAGCGATCGCAGGCGATCAAACCACGATCATTCAAGCCAAGATTGACCCAAAAGCATTGATGACCCTCCGCAAGGATCTCTTCAAAAAGAAGGGTGGCAAAACATGAACGCGCCAGCTCTACTGCAAACAGAAATGGAGGCCCGCCAAGAACTGGCCGCGCTTTATCGTTTGTGCCACCTTTACGGTTGGACTGATTTGACCAGCACGCATATTTCGACTCGCATACCGGGACGCAACGACGCCTACCTGATGAACGCGCATGACGAGATGTTCGACGAAATCACCGCATCGTCGCTGTGTGAATACGGGTTTGACGGGCAGATACGAACCCCCGACAGAGTTCTGAATCAGGCTGGTCATGAGATCCATTCCGCCATTCTGACAGCCCGACCCGATGTAAATTTTGTTCTGCATAGCCACACGCGTGCTGGTGTAGCCGTCTCAACAATGCCCCAAGGACTATTGCCGATCACGCAACATGCCGGATTTGTTCTGAGTACACTAAGTACGCATCCTTTCCAGGACATCACGGCTGATGCGGATGAAGGTGCTGCAATGGCGGCCGATCTGGGCGAAAATTATACGATGTTGTTACAGAACCACGGCCTTCTTGCGCTAGGCCGGACCGCTGCCGAAGTGTTCATGTACCACTACCACCTTGAGGCCGCTTGCAAAATTCAGGTGGATGTCTTGGGGGCAACGCAAGATCCGATCCTGATCCCTGATGCGGCAATGGAACCTCTGCTGGCGTGGGGCGCGCCAGAAAATGGTCCGCATGGTGGGCATGTCTGGCCAGCCCTGTTGCGGCGTCTGGAACGGGAGCATCCGGGCTATGACCAATAGCGCCACGACCCACCCCAAGGCGCTGGTCCTTGGAGCCGCGCCCGAAGCCCTGATGGCGGAAGTTGATCGTCAGGGCGTTCAGGGCGTCGTTTTCTGCGACGCGCTAGATCAGATCGACGCGGTTATTCAGCGCGAACAGCCCGACTGCCTTGCGATATACCATGACGAAGATTTTACAGGGCCGGATTTGGTTGCGGCACACCGATCATCTTGTGTGAAATGGGTACATTGCAGTGGCGCGGGGTTTGATTTCCTTGGACCCGAACTGCGCCACGACATCTGGATTACAAATATCGGACAAGGGCGGGCGCACGCTCAGGCACAGACCATTTTAGGGGCGATCATTGCCTTGAACCGCGACTTTCTTGGCGCGTTGGATCGCCAGAATAACCGCAACTGGAAGTGCTATGAATTCGCTGACCTCAAAGGACAACGAATTTTGATTATCGGAACCGGAGCGATCGGAAGCGCATTGGCACGTCTTGCCAAGGCGATGGGCATGGAAACTTGGGGCATTTCCCGCAATGCCAGAGCACGAGAACACTTTGATCGCATCCTGCCCTATAGCGAATTGGATGCGGCCGTCATGACCTCGGATGTCATCAGCTTGCATGTTCCTCTGACACCAGAAACAATCGGGCTTTTTGATGCTCGACGGTTGGAATTGCTCAAGCCAACGGCGATTTTCGTCAACACGGCACGCGGCCCAATTGTGGACGAGACTGCGCTTGCGGCGCTTTTGCACAAGACAGTAATTGCCGGAGCTTTCCTTGACGTGTTTGAAGTCGAACCCTTGCCGGAGACTAGCCCGCTTTGGCATGCGCCCAATACCATCTTGATGCCGCACAATTCCAACCTGACTCGCGGATGGCGCGTTGAGGCGTTGAAAGTGTTTTTGGATCTCCTCTCGAAGTGGCGGAGTGACGCGGCGCTTCACAATATTGTTCAAAGCCCTTCAGGAGAGCCTCGATGTTGAACTCATATGATGTCGTCATTGTGGGTGGTGGCAACGCAGCCCTAGGTGTTGTCAGACAAAGTTTAACAGGTCTCAAATTACCACGATCACACAAATCTATGAAGCGCAGATTTGAAACCACTCAATAAGAGCGGCACTGCGTTTTTGCTTATAAGTCTGTCTGCTTTCTAGATGCCTTTCATGGTTGAAGTGGTTGTATATCTGGGCGTGATAACTGGTAAATTTCTG
>Ga0181606_10002893_pt1 | contig 14654 bp, 10 predicted proteins | sample 041ome_10_FD_132994 | JGI IMG/M metagenome (GOLD analysis project Ga0181606, IMG submission 132994) | Coastal salt marsh microbial communities from the Groves Creek Marsh, Skidaway Island, Georgia - 041412US metaG (megahit assembly) | ecosystem: Environmental > Aquatic > Marine > Intertidal... | reverse complement strand
CCAATACAAATTACAGCGCTTCATTCAATCGTTTTGTCTATGATGCAATTCCATCCAATTCGAATTGTTTGGATGTAGGGTGTTCGACTGGGAATTTGGGCAGTTTATTGCATAAAGAGAAAAACTGCACCATTGACGGAATTGAAATCAATTCGAGCGCTGCAAAAACAGCAAAGAGTCGAGGCTATGGAGAGGTTTTCGAAATAGATCTAAATTCCAAAAAAAACTCTTCTGTTTTATTCTCTGAGGTGAAAAAATACGATGTTATAGCCTGTGCTGATGTATTAGAACACTTAATTTCTCCCGAGGAGGCACTTATTCAGCTAGGTAAGGTTTTGCGGCCAGGAGGATTTTTTGTGATCTCATTACCCAACGTAGCATTCGTATTAAATCGTCTACACCTATTATTTGGCAGATGGGAATACAAAGAATTTGGAATTCTCGATCGCACCCATTTACGGTTTTACACAATAAATTCTGGGTGCCAAATGATTAAATCAACCGGAGTTCAAATTGTATCAGTAAAACCTTATAATCAATATGGAGTATTAAAACACATAAGTCCGCTGGATAAGTGGTTTCCAAATCTATTAGCTTATCAATTTCTCGTCATTGCAAAGAAAACTCTGAATTAAGTATATCAAATGAAACAAAAATTATTAACCGTTGCCATTCCCGCTCACAATCGACCAGAAACAATAAAATCAACACTGGAAACCCTTAAAGGTGAAAATCTAGATTTGTTTACGATACTTGTGTCGGATGATAGCTCAACAAACTCCGTCGAGAAAGTTGTGAAAAGTTATCAAGAGACCATGCCAAACTTGCGCTATAAAAAGAATCCTGTAAATCTCGGTTATAGTGCAAACGTTGCACATCTTTATGACCTTGCTGATACTCGATATATCTGGTTTTTATGTGATGACGATACAGTTAATCATGGGGCTATTGCTCAAATATTGACCGCCCTTAGAAAATATGAACCAGTAGTTGCGATTTTTAACTGCACATGGGATGACTCCTTTGGTCGGAAATTGACAGCAGGTGTCAATTCGGATGTTATCCATTCTGATATTGATGCTTTTGAAGATTATAACGTACTTATGCGCATGACTTTTCTTTCAATTCTAGTGGTAGAGAAAAGCTTTCCTATAAACCACATTACTAAGAATATTGCATATAAAGATAACGTTTTCATTCAATTAACAATAGGTTTGAGTCTTTTAAGCAGTAAATTCAAATTATGTGAAATATCATCAACAATATTGCATAGAAATGTTGGGTTCAAGTACGGTGAATTTATTAAATTCATTTTAGTTGATCCCCTCAAAGCCGTTCATTTTCTTCCTCACAAATTCGACAACCAGAAGTTCATTGACTGGTCTTTAAGACATTTACCTTTAGCTTTTAATCTTTATTTGTCTCAAAAAATTGGCCTGTTTAGCTATATGGGTAAACCCTCTAAAGAAACATTGAAAACGGCTAAAAATTTTTATGGGCACTATATGATAATCAATTCATTTTTAAGGTCACTAGCTTTAGTGACACCAACTTTTGTAATAAAGGGACTTTATTTACTAAAGTTAATTCAAGTTCATGGGAGTGTAAAAAAAGCTTGGAGTGTTTATAGGCGACTGGTTAATAGAGCTTTTACTGATAAAAGGAAAACTGGCTTTACATCATACCGTTAGTAAGTAATACATGTATAGTTTTACTATGAAGACATGTCACATCATAGCTGTGATATAACTTTTTTTATACCTCATTATTTTAGTGATTAAATTCACCAAGGCTCAGCTCAAATATGAAAACTATATATATTCGTCATATTATTATGTTTGCGCTATTGGCAGCTTTAATTAATGTAATCTTCTTTTTTGGTTTAGATGCAGAAGAAATTATATTCAGTGGCGACCAGTTTTTTCGTTTTAATGCGAACGAAGCATTTACCAAATCTTTTTTTCTACGTAAATCAAGTGACTTCGGAGTATTAAATGGCTGGCAATTTATAACTGAATTCTGGGATTCAATTTACTACCAAGTAATATATTTATTCGAGATTTCACCTAAATTAGCGGAAATCCTTCTTTTTTATCTGGTTTTATTCTTATCGATGTTTTTGTCATTCCTTGGTTTCAATGAGTTGGCTAAGTATTTTGGAATTAAGTCAGACCCTCTAATCGTATATCTTATTGTAATTTGGTATTGCTTTAATCCCTATACGCTTGCGCTCTGGCATGGCGGTGTATATAACTTGGGGTCAAGCTTGACTTACTCATTAGCCCCTTTAATTTTTTTTCAATTTAACAAAGCTATTTTTTCTGCCACAAATAAGATACAAATTCTTATTTGTGCATTACTAATTGCTATTGCATCATTTACGTTTTGGTTGGTAGCTCCTCTTGTGATTTTTCTTATTCTTTATTTTATCTTCAAAATTGCGTTTCAAATTAAATTATGGCGAATAGCTCTTGCAAACGTTATTTATTTTCTCCTTTTTTATGTTCCGTTAGTGAGCTTTATTTTATTTGGTATTTTGCATGAGTTTTATAATAATGCCGGAGATAATAACGAAACTTTCTCCCCAAATTTTGGTAATCTTCAAGGTGGAATTTGGTATCAGTTAGGAATGATATTTTCTTGGGGAATTTATACTGTTTGGTATAAAAGATCACTATATCCATTTGGAGATTATTTCTTTTCCTTACCCTACATTACAGGAATCGTTCTTTTATATGTCATTGTGATTTTTGGATTGCTCTTCTATTTCACCAAATCTAGACAAGAAATCAATGGAGGCAATAGCGATAGTTTAATAAGTCACATTCAGACATACTTTAATCGAGCATTGTCGCATTTCATAAGATACTTCGAAGCTTTTGAGTCAAATCTAAATAACCGTTTAAGACTTTTTTCTAATTACGTTAGATCTAAGCAAAATAATAATTTTAGGGGGCTAGGTAATTTAATCGTACGGATCAAAGAATACATTAAGCTGGTGGGACCGTTCTGTTTTAAATGTATCGAAGTTAAAAGACCAAATATAAATAAGTTATCATTGAAACATACAATTATTTCTCTGTGTGCGATCTTTGTTTGTTCTGTGTTTTTGGCCAAAGGAGCTCAAGATCCATGGGGACATATATTTCTTTGGCTTTATAATAATATACCTTTCTTCGTTGTATTCAGAACACCGGATATTCGATTTGGGTTCCTCATCATACTTTCGCTGGCATTACTACTACTCTTTGTCTCACAATACTATCGCCGAATCATTATTATTTTAGCTGTAATCTTATTCACAGCATTACAAGCATGGCCCCTTTTTTCCGGAATAGCAGTAAAGGGTAGCAATATAAATGAACAATACTATGATCGAATTCTTCAGATACCGCAGAACTACAAAAATATTTCCTCATTTATTAATCAGTATACAACGGTAAATGAATATGTTCTAACTATACCGTCGGTTTCATATGGACATTACGTTTTACCGAATGATGACCATCTTATTGGGCAAGACCTTCTTCCAAAGTTAATTGATGCCCCATTTTTATATGTTTCATCATCAGGCGGAATGTCGAAAAATACTTATAACCTTCTCAATGAGATTATTAGTAATGAGCAATATGAGAGACTCAAGGATTTCCCGATCAAATATGTCTTATTGCGCAATGATATCTGTCCTACTTGCCAGCAAGCCTCAATGGAGAAATTAGGTAAAGTAGCCGATTTGGTATATCAAGATGCTACTTTTTTTCTTTATCAGGTTAAGAGTTATCGTCCTATAGTTGATGCTCCCAAAATTAGTTACAAGAAAGTGAGCCCGATAAAATATCGTGTTACTTTTAGAAATGTAAGTAAACCCAATGATTTATATTTTCTACAAAGTTTTAATAAAAATTGGAAGTTGTTTTCAAGTAGCAATCAAGTCATAGATTGTAATAATTTGAAAACATCTATACAAGAAGCAAAAAGTTGTGATGACAACAAAATGACATTGCTCCAACTTGAAGATTGGAAGTACTTATGGAAGCCTCCTCTTTTTGAATCTTCTCATCAGGTTAAATTGGGTTATGCCAATGGATGGTTTATATCTCCAGATGAAATTAAATCTAAAGTGTCAAATTCAGATTACACAGTAAATAATGATGGTTCGTTAAATTTCACGCTCACTATCTATTATCAACCACAAATTTGGTATGTTTTATTTGGTTTATTAGTTGTTGTTTTAACGGTTATTTCTTTATGTGTTTTATTGTTAAGATATTTCAAAACTTACAAATTTTTAAAGTAATCAAGATAATGCAAATAATAATTTTAATTGATTAGTTATAAACTTAATAATATTGCTCAGTAAAGCAGTGTTTTGAGCTGAAAAAATATTTTAAAAAGGTTTTTTTATTTGAAAAAAGAGCATGTTTTGAAAAATAGTAGTTACATTACTAGCTTAATAATGAAGTTAAATCTTTCAAAATGAAGCGGATGACTTTGAGAAAAAAGTGATATTCTAAAAATGGTGAGAAAATAAATTATGAAAACAATTCAAAAACTTTTTCAGGAAAGCTCAGGTAAAGTTATCTATAAATGGCATCACTATTTACCAATTTATGAAAGTTTATTTAAAAAATATATAGGTAAAAAGATTAAGGTATTAGAAATAGGTGTACTCAGAGGGGGGTCGTTAAGGCTCTGGAAAGAATACTTTGGGGCAGATGCTCAAATTTATGGGATTGATATAGACCCTACTGCTAAAAAGTATGAGGCTGATGGAATCAAAATTTTTATTGGTGATCAAGGCGACAAAAATTTTATGGCAGGTGTTGCAGAAGAGGTAGAGGGCTTTGACATTGTTATAGATGATGGGGCTCATACTAATTTTATGGTTATGACTTCATTGGAAGCTCTTTATCCATCAACACGGCATTTATACATTGTTGAAGATACGCATGCACTTTATTGGTGGTGGGGATTGTACAGTTTTCTAAAAGACATTAAGTATGCATCTTCTGGAAAGAGTTCAATATCTGAAGCATGTTTTCGGGTAACTGAGGTTTTGGTGCGTGCCGTCACCAGAAAATTAAGCTTCATGGAATTTGTTATGAGAAAACAAAATGCGTTAACAACTGATTGGCATGGCTTTACAAGCAAGTCAGGATTTAGTAATGGTCAAAATAAAGCTAAGGTTAGCCCCTTTGTTTTAATGACAAATGGAATTAGAGTTTACGATTCATTAGTGGTATTTGAAAAAGGGGAGCAATCTCATCGGGTTGTTGAATTCAGATGATTCATGATGTCTTATTTAAATAACTTACGAACCAATAAAATCGGTATAGCTTCATGATCTCCTATTTTTTTGATCATGGTGTCGTTTTCCAATGAAATCATATTCTAAATTGTTTGAGTGGCGCTATTTTTTATTGCTAATGATGTCTGCGGCGACATTACTTGCAGTATTTTTTTACGGTATTCCTTCTGAATCCTTTTTGTTTATTCATGATGAGTATTTACCTCTGTCTGGTCATGAGGTTCGAAATCAATTTTTCGTCCATAACTTTATAGATTTTGGAAGTTCAACCACAATTTCTTTGTTAGTTACATTTTTTGATCGCATTTATTATTCGCTTGCCTATACCATTGGATTGAATATTCAAGGTAGTCAGTTTCTTTTATACTTTTTGAAATTACTTATTATTTTGCTGCTGCCATATTTTGGATTTTTACGGCTAAGTAGGCTTTCTATTATTAAGCCAAATGAATTTATTATTTTTGCGGTTAGCCTGTGGTATAGCTTTAACACATACACTCTAATTTACTGGCATGGTAATGGATTTAGTTTGACCCTTCTTATTTGCTATGCCTTAGCACCATTAACGCTTTACTGGTGGGAAGTGACGTTTTTTTCAGAACCGAACTACAAACCTTATAAGATTAAAAATCAACAAGGTTATTTTATTTTGGCATTATTGCTATTTCTTATGTCATTCGCCCTCTATTTTTTTGCTCCATTTATTATACTACTTGGCTTGTACACAGTAATTCGCACGTTTCTTGATGATGTGAATTTTATTCAAATTTTAAAGCGTTTATTGTTGTTATTTGTTGTATGTATACCTCTTTTTGCTATCCATCTGATGGTATTTTATGAAATGTTTTTTTTAGCAATAGATACAAAGAATATCTCTGGTGGTGAAACGTATGGAAATATACAAGGAGGAATGCTTTACATGGGACTCATGTGGTTCTCCTGGGCAATTTATACAGAATGGTGGCCAAGAAATATTTACACTTTTTCTGAATTTTTTCGTACTCCTGCTGCTCTATTAGCCCCTTTTATACTTTATACCATAATTATTTTTGGTATCATTCGTTCAAGTAATAACATTCGAATTATTATATTTTTTGTGTTGTTTTTGTTTTTTTGGTTTTTTGCAAAAGGCTCTCAGGAACCATTAGGTGGAATATATTTGTTTATGTTGGAACACCTACCAGGCTTTAATGTATTTCGATCACCTGACAGTAAATTTGGTTTTTCAATCGTGTTGTCCATTGCCGTGCTTCTTATATTAGCTGGAGAGCTAATTAAACCTAGATATTCTAGATATATTGGGGGACTTGTATTGTTTGTGGCCATTATTCAAAGCTGGCCTTTATTGACAGGTAAAGCTATTAAGGGTGAAAATACAGAAGTTAGCTTTGACAGAGTGATACATATCCCTTTTGAATATCGTGAACTTGCAGATTATATGAATGAAGGTGAACTTGCCTGGGGATATGTAATATCATCTCCTGCCATACATTTCGGTAGATACCGATTAGGTCAAGAGGATGAGCATACAGGGCAAGATTTATTGCCAAAAATAATACAACTGCCATTTATTTACGCATCTGAGTCGTCGAGTATGGGAAGAGTTGCTCACGAAAAAATCATGGATGTTCTTCATAAAGGAAATTTCGATGAACTGAGTCAGCTTTCCATTAGGTATTACATATTTCGCAATGATTTGGAAGCAGATGATTCCAAATTATTGATGTATAACTATGCCAAAAGAGAGTTGTTACTTAAGTTTCAGAACAGATCTTTTTCAGTTTACGAAGATAGGAATGCATTACCTTTAGTTGATGCAAAAAATATTTCAATTGAAGTGGAAAACCCATCCAAAATAAATATTAAGTTATTTGCTCACGATCAAAACGATGAGCTTATTTTACAGCAGAACTCTCATCCAAGTTGGCACCTTTATATTGACAATAGTTCAATGTCGTCAGGCGAGACGCGCAATGTCATTGAAGAGTGGAGTGAAAATATAGCGTATTTATGGAAAGAGCACATTTCAAAGATTAAGACAAGTGGTCGTCGTGGTTACGTTAACGAATGGAATATCTCAGATCTGAATTTTCAATCAGAAACACTTGCTAATTCTCATCAATTTTCATCGGGCGAACCTCTTTCACTTACCCTATTTCATTGGTCCCAGGCTTTATTTTATTTATTGGCGGGGATATCTGCTTTTTTTGCAAGTTCTTATCTCGCGGTTATCTGCATCATAATTATTATCTCTAGGAAAGTCTCCCAAGACAAGCAAGTAAATGAGTAAAATTTTTATAAGTGGTGGAGAGAACCGTTATAATAATTTTTTCGTCTGGAGATATTATGAATGATAAACAACTAGCAGTATTGGTATTGTCTTGCGACAAATATGCCGATATGTGGAGACCCTTTTTACTAAGGTTCCGGCGATTTTTTCCTGCGGAAAATTACAACTTGTATTTTGGAAGTAATCTGTTGAAATGCTCGGAGCCAGATGTTATCCCCATTTTATCCGGAAGCGATCGAGACTGGTCTACAAGTCTAAAGAGAATCTTGGCTCAGATAAAAGAGCCTAAACTATTTATAATCCTTGAGGATTTATTTCTAGAAACTCCTATTGATACGGAGGGATTTCAGGCAGCTCTATCATGCTTGACAGAGAAAGATGCATTGCATATTAAATACTGGGCGATTCCTATACATTTAGAGGTTACTGAAAACCCAAAAGTCGGTTTATATCCCAAAGGAGCTCCATATCGGGCTACGGTTTGCGGTTTTTGGGATCGAGAATATTTGATGAGCTTACTTATAGAAGGAGAGAATCCTTGGAATTTTGAAATTCTTGGCTCCTACCGCACGTCCTATTCCGATAGGTTTTATGGCTTAACGCAACCCCTATGCGAATATCGTAATATGATTGAGAAGGGCTGTTGGATTCCCCAATCATTAAAGTGGGCGAGTGAAAATAAAATTGAATTAGCTATCGATAAGAGGCCTCTTTTAACTGGAGGCAACAAACTCATTAGTAACTTAAAAATATTTTACTTCGTTTTGATGAGAAGGTTGCCATGGCATTGGCGTGTTTCATTGATGAATAAACTTCGTCGCATTTTAATTTCATATTGAGTGTTATTTAAAGATTTTTTTATTTTGGTCCATTTAAATATCCACTATAATATTTTATGATAACCACTTGAATAAATTAGGTCACGAAATTGTAAGCCAATTACTATTTCCAAAAGTTCTGGAAATATTTAATGATAAGGTATATTAGATTCTTTGATGCCATATTACCTTTGACTTAATCAATGGCTATATTAAATATAAGACATTAAAGGAAATAAAAAAATGCCTCATGAAAAGTTACTTCGGAATGAAGATATCTCTACCTCATCAAACCGCACATTCGGTCTGGTTTTTACTGTGGTATTTATTCTTGTTGGGATATTGCCTTTTTTGTTTGGGTACCCTATCCAGTTATGGTCTTTAGTTATATCAGGGTTGTTTTTATTACTTGCATTGGCTAGGCCAAAAATGCTTGGTCCTCTAAATCATTGGTGGACTCGTTTTGGCTTACTTCTTCACTCTATCGTAAGTCCCATTATCTTGGGTGTTTTGTTTTTTGGAGTAGTTATGCCTATAGGTCTGTTTATGCGCTTGATAGGGCATGATCCACTGAGGCTCAAATTTGATGATAATACTAAAAGTTACTGGATCAAGCGCGAATCGATTAAAGAGAGTCAATCGAGCTCTATGATCAATCAATTTTAAGGAGTCGCACAATGTCGTTCATTAAAGAGTTGTGGTTATTCATGCGTATACGCAAAAAATTCTGGCTAATGCCAATTGTGATAATAATGGCCTTGCTTGGCGTACTTATCGTCTTTGCTAAAGGATCGGCGGTCGCTCCATTTATTTATACGTTGTTTTAGTATGGTTAGTTATGTTTTAGGTATTTCAGCGTATTACCACGACAGTGCCGCATCATTACTTCGAAATGGAGAAGTTGTGGCTGCCGTTCAAGAAGAGCGCTTCACTCGCAAAAAACATGATCCCAGCTTTCCACGTAAAGCAATTGAGTTCTGCTTAGAGCAAGCCGGCATCTCTCTTGATGAGGTAGATTATGTTGCTTTTTATGACAAGCCGTTTCTGAAGTTTGAGCGTCTACTAGAAACATACGTTGCCTTTGCTCCTCGTGGTTTCAACTCTTTCCGTATGGCTATGCCAGTGTGGTTAAGAGAAAAGTTGTTTCTCAAAGACCTGTTGCTTAAACAGCTCAAAAGCTTCGCACCGGATTATGATTGGGGAAATCGTTTGTTATTTGGTGAACATCATATGAGTCATGCTGCTAGCGCGTTTTTTCCTTCTCCATTTCAGGAAGCAGCAGTATTAACCATCGATGGTGTCGGTGAATGGGCAACCACGTCGCTTGCACTTGGAAGAGGTAATAAATTAGAGGTCATCAAAGAAATACACTTTCCTCATTCACTAGGTTTACTCTATTCTGCCTTCACCTACTATACAGGGTTTAAAGTTAATTCTGGTGAATATAAAGTTATGGGCCTAGCTCCATATGGTGAACCAAGGTATGCACAAAAGATATACGATCACCTCATTGACCTTAAGTCTGATGGTACATTTCGTTTAGATCAAACTTATTTTAATTACTGTACTGGACTAACAATGACCAGTGATCGCTTTGATGAATTATTCGGAGCCAAGCCTCGTAAATCGGACGAACCCCTCACTCAAAGACATATGGATTTAGCAGCTTCTGTACAGGTTGTGACGGAGGAGGTCATGCTACGATTAACTCGCTCAATTGCTCGAGAGACTGGGATGAAAAATCTGTGTCTTGCTGGTGGGGTGGCCTTGAATTGTGTTGCAAATGGAAAAATATTACGTGACGGTAGGTTTGAAAACATCTGGATTCAACCCGCTGCTGGAGATGCTGGCGGTGCATTAGGTGCCGCCTACTCAGCTCACTACTTATTCAAAAAGCAATCTAGAACAGTTAATGGTCAGCAAGATGCAATGAAGGGGGCTTATCTGGGACCCTCTTTTAACCAAGAAGAAATCGAGCAGAGACTAGCATCTATAGGTGCTGATTTTGAAGTTTTGTCAGATGAAGCGTTGTTTAAAATTTGTGCTCAGGATCTCGTAGAGGGGAAAGCTTTGGGTTGGTTCCAAGGGCGTATGGAGTTTGGGCCAAGGTCATTAGGAGGGCGATCTATTCTTGGTGATCCACGATCTGACACTATGCAGAAGACTTTAAATATGAAAGTGAAATACAGAGAATCTTTTCGTCCCTTTGCTCCCTCGGTACTGCAGGAGCAGGCGACTGATTGGTTTGACATGAAAGGCGATAGCCCTTACATGTTATTAGTCTCAGATGTAATCGATACTAAATGGATCAATGTGCCAGAAAAAGAAAGCGAACTCTTTGGCATCGAAAAACTTAACGTCCCAAGATCAGAAATTCCTGCAGTTACTCATGTTGACTATTCTGCACGAGTTCAAACTGTTCACCGGGAAACAAATGCACGCTATCACGCACTGATTTCCGCTTTTAACGACATAACGGGTTGCCCTTTAGTAATAAATACCAGTTTTAACGTACGTGGGGAACCAATAGTGTGTTTTCCCGAGGACGCATTTAATTGCTTTATGGGTACAGGTATTGAAAGCTTAGCGATAGGCAATTGCTATTTGAGAAAAGAATTTCAAGACCCCAAGCTGAAGTTAAATTATAAAACAGCATTTGAGCTTGATTAGAAGTTTTAGTCAATTTTTCATTAAACACTAGAGGAAATTTTATGCAAAAAAAAACAAAAATACTTTCTCTAGTAGCACTAGTAATTATATCTTGTGTCTTAGCTCTTGCTTTGGCTGAAATATCAGCATATTGGTGGGTAAGCAATCAAAAGTCACAAGCGAGAGAAAACTGCCCTAATTTCTCTATAGGAGCATTTGCTAATTCTAGAAGTATATCTCTAGATAAGTCTTATTATGAGCCTGATAGCATTGTAAATCACTGTTCTAATGAGTTTAGCTACAATTACCATATTGACAAAAATGGTTTGAGGAATCATCAGAATTATCAAAATAATCCTAAAGTTTTGGCAATTGGAGACTCATTTACTTTTGGGTTTGGAGTAGAGGATGAGGAAGCGTTTCCAGCATTAATTGGGGCCTATAATGCAGGAATGTGGGGAAACCCTTTTGATATTCAATATAAATCCTTTCTACGCAATGTTGAGCTTATTGATCCCAATGTTGTGATTTGGGGATTATATGCCCCTCACATAATTACGATGATGGATGGCAGTTGGAACAAAAATTGTCCCGGAGACATGAACTTCAATATTGATAGTGCAATCGTCATGCAAATTCTCAATTGGCTTCCATTTCAAAAGGTATTTGAATCTTCATTAGGTGAGTTAATTTTTAAGAGTTTCAATATTTGGAAGGTAGGTTTAGAAAAAGATAACCTGATTCTACGAAGAAACTGTTATGAAACAAAGGAGGCCTTGTTGTTTGACAAGAATATTGGTTCCACACGTTATACAAACGACAAAGAAGTAAATAAAAATTATAAAACTGAGCTTTCTAAAGTGCTCAAAAAAATGGAATTTTACTTTCGTGATGCTAAACTTGTTGCTGATCAAAAAGGCATAAAAATTGTTTTTCTATTTATACCCTCGAGGCTTTATCTGCAGATAAATGATGGTGTTAATAATCTTCTAGATAAATATGAGAATGGGTTGATGTCCGCAGAATATCCTCGACATATTTTGGAAAATATAATTATTAATGCTGGTTTTGATAGCAGTAGCGTTTTAGATCTTAGCATTCCTCTTCTAGCCCAACCAGATTGGAGAAATAAATATTTTAAAGTTGATGCTCATTGGAATAAAGAAGGACATGAATTTGTGGCAAATGAAATATTAACTTTCCTGAACAATTCATCTGAAATAAAATAGGAATTATGTAAAGTTCTCATAAAACAATTATAGTAACTACTGAAAAAAATTAAGGTTTGTATATAAGCAAATATTATTAAAAAATGCATGCTCTTTTTCTATCTATTAGTTATAGATGATTTTCCTCCCTTATCATAAAAAATGCTAAGCTTAATTATGTATCTTAAAGCGTATAGATTAAAATTAACGGTCCAAACTAAATATAATGACAATTCTTAGGTGAATTAAAATAATGCTTCTTAAATTACGTAAATTTGTCCTAGTCTTTTTTCTTTTTGTATTTAGTATAGTTTTCGTATTATTAGTAGTGGAATTTGGAAGTAGAGGTTTATTATTATTATTTCCGGAGCTTAAATATAAAAGTCATATCGAGTTCAGGAAGTCTGTACCTGCGCCTTATTCTGATTCTGATTACGATGTAAAATCGTTTATCGACGAGTCCTATAATCTACCAGGTTGGGACACTCCTCTAAATTCACGCCTTTTAATTCCGAGAAATTTTCAGGGACGTTATATTTCAATTGATAAGGGAGTCCGTCATACAACAGATCAACCTTCTACTTTTGACAATGTTATTTATGTATTTGGAGGATCTACGATTTTTAATAATGAAGTGCCTGATCGTTATACAGTAACTTCTTTTTTGCAAAGATTAGTTAACGATAATTCCAGCAAACGATATAAGGTTGAAAATTATGGAGCAACTTCAGTTGTTTCAAGCCAAGAACTTGAAAGACTTAAATTAATTCAATTACAAAAAGGAGATATGGTAATCTTTTTTAATGGTGCAAATGACTCTTATATTTCTATTTATAATAGGGATCCGGATGGTTGGATTGTAGGGGAAATAAATAATATTTTGTTTGAAAAAGATTGGCTTAGTAATTTTTTGGTAAAAATTCATACTAAGCTCAAGTCATATTCAATATTCGTGAGTGTTTTCCTCTCACCCTATGACTATCGTTATGAGCCTACTCATTTACGTGATCATCAAGAGGTTGAGGCGCTTGCTATAAAAATGCGTGCTAAATTTGTTCGCAATATTTCTGAGGCAGCTAATTATACGATCGCATCTAAAGCGAATTTTTTTCATTTCTTGCAACCAACACTATTTACTGTAAAGCAGCCTTCTCTTTATGAATATCAATTACGTAAAAATTCCTATCTGATTAGTGCAGGAATAGATAAAACTTTAATTGAAGGTTATAAAGCTTTAACTCCTGCTATTGAGGAACTTAAAAGAGATTATGGAGTTTTATCCTTCGATATAACGAATATTTTTGACAAAAGACCTTCCGGTGAAGAATTTTTCTTGGATTGGGTTCACGTTACAGAAAAAGGTAATGAAGTTATTGCTAATGCAATTTTCGAAAAGATAAAATCAAGATTATTAAGATGAGCTCTACTTCAAGATGTTCCTCTAAAAAAAAATATAATAAAATAGTGAATTATTTTTCTTTAAGTGCATTTAATAAATATTTTGCAAAAAAGCTTGGGCTGACTGCAATAATAGGCTTAGCTATATCATTGATATTTTTTCCTATTTTAAAGGTATCTTCGATTCATTCTTCTTTTTTTGATTTAGGAATTTTTGAATCAATCATTTACAGAATAGCACAAACAAATGATTTCCATCTAAGCTTGGCAGCAGGGCATATTCATGCTTTTTTTCCAATTTACGGTTGGGTATATAGTTTATTTCCACCTTCTTTAGCCCCTTACTTTCTGGTAGGTTCTCAAGGGATACTTTTGGCATTGCCTGCGTACTTTCTATTTCGTCGATTTGGTTTATTTGTGTCCTTCGTTTATATTTCATATTATCCAGTATGGGCAAATGCTTTTTTTGATTTCCATTTCGACCATCTAGTTGTTCCTTTATTGTTTATTTTTTACCTAGCTTTACTCGATCGTCGAATAGTCTTGGCTATATTCAGCGCAACATTATTAATGTTAGTTAAGGAGACATTAGCCCTGCAAACATTGGCCTGTGGTGTTTTTCTTCTAATCGTGGCTTTTCGTAATAAATCTGTCTGGGACGAGCCTGTAGAAAAGTCTGTCAAATACAAATTATTAGCTGGTTCGTTGTGGCTAATTATTTTTGGAGGAGGTTACTTTATTTTTGCAACTCACTATATTCTACCTTATTACGGATTTGTTGACAGTGTTGGCTTTCATGGAGGTAGTGCATTCGGATGGTTAGGAAGTAGTTTAACGGAGATGCTTTCTAAAATAATTTCAAGCCCGCACACCATTATCTTAAAAATCCTCTCTACCCCAGGAAAATTAATCTATTTTATTGTAGCGTTCGGTCTTCTTGCCTTTATTCCTTTTTTTCGTCCGGTATTACTAATACCTGCTTT
>Ga0181606_10002890_pt1 | contig 14659 bp, 8 predicted proteins | sample 041ome_10_FD_132994 | JGI IMG/M metagenome (GOLD analysis project Ga0181606, IMG submission 132994) | Coastal salt marsh microbial communities from the Groves Creek Marsh, Skidaway Island, Georgia - 041412US metaG (megahit assembly) | ecosystem: Environmental > Aquatic > Marine > Intertidal zone... | reverse complement strand
CGTCGCTCGACTTTTTCGCCAGGGACCTGTGTGGAAGCTCTCTGCTCACCGAAGTGGCGAAAAACTCGAACGCTCCTCGAGCACCCGCCGTCCCCTCCGCCTCGGTGCTCGGCGCTGCCATCACTCGACCCCACAGGGCCAACTGAGGCCACTCCACACGCCTGCAGCGAGGGGGAGCCCGGTGCTGAACCACCGGCGTGGGTCTTCGAGCGAAGCCTGGAAGGCGAAAGCGAGATACCTCGAGTGAGCGAAGGCAGGGATGCCGAAGCGAACGCCCGGTGGTGCAGCAATGGGCTCCCCCGAGCCCCCCACCTTAGAGCCGCTTCAGATCACGTCGAGGCTTTGGTGGGGCGAGCATTCGAGCCTTCTCATCAGCCCGCTGCGGGTTGTTATTCCCGTTACCCGCAGATGCCGGCGGATCGTTCACGCCGGTGTGCAGTTCTCGCCAGACATAGCCCAGCGGTATGCGGAGTTCATCTTCAGCCACGAGCGCCCATGGCGTGCCCGGATGCTCATCAACCACCCTCTGCAGATAGACCAGTGCCTCGCCAGCAATCTTTTCGAGTTGTGAGCCCACCTGCGAGATATCTTCGTTGGGCACCAGCTCCCAGGTGTCACTGTCTTCACGCTCGAAGGCCATGCCTCCCTTGGCCTGAGCCAGCATGCGGTTGTAGGCCTCGGTGCGGACCTTCATCGCCATCACACGCCCCATGGCAAGGTCATAGCCGGCCTGCCAACGTTTTTCGGTGAGCTTCCCGCGATCTTTCTCGCCTTCCAGCAGCGTCGCGTACACGAGGTTGATCTTGGGCTCTATCTTGGCTGCCACCTTTTGTGCATCGCCAAGCAGCCGAACGAGATCCCCGTCATTGCGACGCGGGAACTGTGTCACCGGTGCTTCCATCGGCTCGCGTTCGGTTCCGCGAGCTGCGAGCACGAGACTGCGGATGGCCGCATTCTCCGCAAGTTGCCGATCCAGTTCACTGATCGGCAGATACGAAGGGGTGTAGTCCCGCATCACATCGCTGTCGAAGAAGTACCGCAGGTTCGCCGACATAGCCGCGGTTTCACGGTCACTGACGCGGCCCTGGTGCTCGCGGTTGGCATGCACGCAGAAGTAGATGCCGCTGGTTTCACTGCAGAGTCGGGAGAGGGCGTACGGCCCGAAGCCAGAGTCGATCGCCTCATCCGCGTAGCGACCGGAGCGAATGTGCACCACTTCGGGATAGAAGCTCTCAGGCCCTTGCTCAATCTGGGCCCACTGAGGCTCCTGGAAATACTCTGGGTCTGGATCGACAAACTTAAAGCGGACATCCCGCATACCGAAGGGAGCAGGAACGCCCACGCAATACACTGGGATCCCCAGCGTCCGACAGGTCCTCACTGCCTCGTCGACTCGCTGCTGGTCGTTCCCCACCTCATCGGTAAAGACGATCAGCATCACGTTCTGTTGCGGTCGCGCCGTGCGGAACACACGGCTGCGGTTGGCCGCCTCGATCACCGCAGTAAAGGTCAACTCAGCACCCGACTCATCGATTGGAATTGAGCGGATCGCGTCGACAACCTCCTCAGCCTGACCAGTGGGCTTCTCGGTGAACACCGTCACCCGCTCACCGAAGCCCAACACCACATTGGTCAGTGCAGGCTTCTTCGTTGACTGGCGTGTCGCGCCGAGCTCCTCAAATACTGTCTGAATCCGGTCTGCGATCTCACGACGCTGCGATTCCAAGCTCAGTGACTGATCAAACAGCCAGCAGACAACCGTCGGCCGTTGATCGAGCTTGTTGCGAATCTCTGCCGTGATTCGATCGACCGCACCCGAGGCTCCCGTGACTCCCACCCCCACCTGGCCCGGCACCACAATCGACATGTCGAGTTCAGTGGCAGTCGGGATCGCCTCGATCGGCTCAAACGCAACATCGCTGGTCAGATCAGGCAGCGGATCAACCGGAATCGTGGGAATCTCGGCAACCGTCGCTGCCAACGATTGAGCGACGCCCTCCCCTGCCTCACTCGCCGCGCCGGCCTCTGGCGTGGGCTGCTCGGTGACCACAATCTCAGCGGGCGGAACAAACGGATCCTCTTCGAGTTCAGGCGTGGGATCGATCACCGTCACCCGTGGGAGTTCAACGCCAGGGGGATCCAGGACGAGACTCGCCAGCGTCAGCAGCACAGCCACATGCACGATCAAACTGACTGCCCAGGCAGGCACACCTCGACTGTCGGAAACGTGCTCAAAGGCGTGTTCGTCGTGCTCGTTCTCTGGCTGGAGATTGCCCACTTCGCTGACTCCTCACCTTGTCGTCGGCTGCCGCCTGCCCTCCGCGACACTCTTCTCAAGTATACGAACAAGATCTGGCCTCGGGGCAAAGGTTTCCGCCGTAAAACAGTTATTCAAAGCCGACGCGTGGCCGGTTTTCTGGCAGGGAGTCGCCGCTCGTCGATAGACTTAGGAGGCAGGGCGGTGGATGGCATGATGTGCCCCAAACGCCGCAACTGCCCTTCCTTTCCTTCATCGTGTTGACCGACGGAGTCTCGATTTGATGGCACGCACACCGAGCATCTCACTCCACCACCCGCACGTTACGACACCACGACACCCCCGCCAGAGGTGGAGGATCCTACGCACCGTGGCGGCGGTACTGACGTTGTGCTTCGCTGGTTCCACGACAGGTCGGTTGGCAGCAACTGCGGTAGCCCAGCCTGCGGCTGAGGCGGGTGGGCAGATGGAGTCGGTCCGCACGAGCGACGGCGTGAACCTCGCCCTCTGGTACTACCCCGCAGCGACTGAGCAGGCCTTGGGCACCGTTGTCTTGGTCCACGACCTCGAGAGCTCCCACGCAGCCCTCGAGCCGCTCGCCCTCGGTCTCCAGGCCGCAGGCATGAGCGTGGTCGCTCCTGACCTCCGAGGCCACGGCGAGAGCACAAACCGAGAGTGGCCAAATGGCCGCACCGACGAACTCGAAGCAGAGCGACTGCGGAAGGGTGACCTGGATGCGATCACGGTTACTCAAGGCGGTCGTGTCCGCGAACAGGCGACACTTCGCGGTGACCTCGAAACGGTCTATGGCTGGATTCGACGGACAGCGAGAGCGGATCAGCGGCTGGCAGCTGATCAGCTCTGCATCGTAGGCTCCGGCCTGGGAGGCACGTTGGCAAGCCTGTGGACCGCCAAGGATGCGGCATGGCCACCACTCGCTTCAGGCCCCCAGGGGAGAAACGTGCAGGCGATCTGTCTGATCAGCCCTGTGTTTGCCCTCAAAGGAGCAACCATCGGCCCAGCCCTTCAGACACAGACCCTCTCACGCGACCTGCCACTGGTGATCCTCGCAGGTGAACGTGATCGCGATGCCACGAGAATCTTCAACCAGCTCAAAGGCAAACGTTCCGACGCCTGGTTTGAACAGAAAGCAGATGGCTCCACCGACAAGGCGAGCGCTGTCGAGAATCCGACGACAGACGCGTCGCTGTTCCTCCTGACCTACGGCACCACGGAAACTGGAGATGCCCTGGCGACCGCAGGAAGCCAGACATTCGTTCCCCTGCTCGTCGATTTCTTTAGCAAGCAGCTGGCCAAGTAGGCACTCAGCCCGAACCGGGTGCCGCACCGGGCTCAATCCATCCGCCTGGACGTGTCACCTGCCCCCCCATGCCTTGTGGGGGTGGGAGCTGCAGGGTGAGGCCGATCGGCAAGACATCTGCCGAAGGGAGCCGATCGCGATTGGCTTCAAACACCATCCGGGCTGCTGCAGGATGACCGTAGAACCTGGTAGCAATGCTCGTGAGGTCATCCCCATCCTGCACCACATACGAAGCCACAACCTGCGAGGACGAAGAAATCGGCAGACCTGCGGTGGTGGCGAGATCACTCCCTGGGGTTGCCATCTGAGACTGGCCCTGATGGGAAGCCAGTGATGCCCTTGGCTGCGATTGTCGCCAGGTTGATCCTCCGGCGAGTGGTGGAGGGGCATGGGCGTCAAGCAGTGGCGGTGGTGGCAGGTCAAGCGCCGAGCGATACGCCGCTTCCAAAGGAGGCGCATGCTCACATATCTCTGTCGGCACAGCTGGCAGTGGCACAGCAGCCGCGGAAGGGGCGGCCACCAGCGGCGCCAGTGGCGTGAGATCCGTGGCACGCGCTGCCTGCTCCTGCTGAGCCTTCTCGGCAGCCTCAGCATCCGCCACCCCTGAGGCATCCGGAATCAGCCGTGGCATTCGTGACAAAGCAGCTGCCGCTTGAGCGTCCTCGCGAACATTATCTTGAGGAGCTATCGCTGGGGTGCTGCTCTCCTGCGGCCGGCCAACGAATGCCGTGATCAACCAGACCCCACTGGTCAACATCACCACCGACGCCGCAAGTCGCACAAACCGCACCATGAGATCGCACACACGAGAAGAGCTGTCATGCGGCACAGGAGAACCGGACAGGTTCTCCAGGCACCATGTCAACTATGCCCGCTGCTACGACTGCATGAGAAAAAAACGACCACACGCCTCGGCAGGCAGCCTCGGCACATTCGAATCGATCGCGAGACTCTCGCGAGCCCTCACAGTCGATTCGTTGGTCTGGGCCGCTGATTGGTCTGGGCCGCTGATTGGTCTGGGCCGCTGATTGAAGTGGGTGGCCCGCTTCGCTGGCTTACGCCCTCTGAGCCGCTCGCCGCTGCAGCAAGAGCACCAACGGCGAGGCAATGTAGATCGTGCTGAACGTACCGCTGATGATGCCGATCAGCATCGTAAAGGCAAAAGCGTGGATGCCCTGGCCACCAAAGATGTAGAGGATCAGCGTTGCCAACAACGAGGTGCCTGACGTCAGGATCGTTCGACTGAGGGTCTGATTGAGGGCCCGGTCGACCATGACCGGCGTCACAAACGGACTCTTGCCGCGGATCTCACGGAGCCGGTCGAAGATCACGATCGTGTCGTTGATTGAGAAGCCCACAATCGTCAGCAGGGCAGCAATCACGTCGAGGCTGATCTTAAAGTCATCGACCAAGGCCCAGCCAAGGAACGGCGCGAGGAACGTACTAAGAGCAAGACACGACACGGTCACCAGCACGTCGTGAGCCAAGGCCACCACCGCTGCAAGACCGAAGGCCACGTTCTGAAATCGCAGCCAGACATAAAGCACGATGCAGACCAGGCTCGCGACGAGGGCGTAGCCAGCGGTGACCTGTGTGTTGCCCGCAACTTTCCCACCGATCCGATTGGCAGACAGGTAGACCGGGGTTTCGGCAAGCTCTGTCGCCATCCGTTCGGCCACTCGACGCGTTCCTTCAACGTCGAGAGCGGTTGAGAGAGTCCACTCACGATACGGCTTGGCACGAACACCGCTCGTCCCGGAGCCCGGCTCGCCGGCGTCTAGCTGATAGGCCGCATCAGCCGCGGCTTCCGCCTCAAGAGCCCTACCGAGGACCTCTTCAAGGGCAGGCAGGTTAATCCGCTGCGGGAAGTCGAGCACCACCTGGCTTACCAGTACAGCTGTGTCTTCATCGCTCTCCTCGGCAGATTCCTGTTCGGATTGGGTACCACTCGCAGCATCAGCAGCATCATCTGATGGAGCATCGAGCGGTGTCACGTCACCAAACTCCATCGAGTAGGTCGCCAGACGTCCTGGGAATGCCTCCTGGAGAGTCTTCTCAACGAGGTCGGCATCCTTTACGGAGGTGTCAATCTTGTAGCGACTGCCAGCGGCTGAATCCGAGGAGGTCATCGAACTCACCGCCACGTCGTCCAGCGAAGCGACGGCCTCACGCACCTCAGCCACATCCAGTTCTTCGCCTTCCTTAAAGGCCAGTTGCACGCTGGAGCCGCCAGTGAAGTCGATATCGAGGAGGCCTTGCCCACGGTAGAAGACCGCAGCACCACCGATACACAAAAACACCACCGCCCCTGCCACGGCCGGTCGCACGTAAGCCACAAAACCGATGTCTGTCTTCCCGAACAGACGTGACATCGAGAGCCTTGTGATCCAGCGGTTGCGTTCTGCTAGGTCGAACACAACCCGTGAACAAAACACCGCGGTAAACAGATTGAGCGTGAGCCCGAGCACCAACGTGACCGCAAACCCCTTCAGCTGATCGGTCCCGATCGCGTAGAGCACGACGCCGGTGATCAATGTCGTCAGATTGGAGTCGACGATCGTGGAGAAGGCTCGCTGAAAGCCGTTGCGAATTGCCATCCGCATCGCTGCTCCACGATCAAGCTCTTCTCGCATGCGTTCGTAGATGAGCACATTGGCGTCCACCGCCATGCCCACCGAAAGCACGAGGCCAGCCAAGCCTGCCAGCGTGAAGGCGGCCTTGATGCTGATCATGACCGCCACGACGAGCACCACATTGAGCACCACGGCGAGGTCCGCCACCAGGCCCATGAAGCGGTAGTAGGCAAGCATGAACACCAGCACCGCCACGAGGGCGAAGAGCATGGCCTGACTGCCTGATCGAATCGTGTCTGCCCCCAGCTGGGGACTGATGTTCTGCTCACTGACCGGCTCGCTTGAGAGCGCTGCCGGAAGACTGCCGGCATTGAGAACGCCGACGAGAAACTCGACGTCTGCCTGCTTGAAGCTGCCAGTGATCTGACCGTCGCCCGAGATTGCTGTGCGGATCGTGGGAGCCGACAGCAGCACATCGTCGAGAACAATACCGAGTCGGCTCGTCAGACCATTTGCCTGGTCAGGCAGGTTCTGCCCTGTCAGGGTGCCAAACAAGGACGAGCCGGCCGAGTTGAAGGAGAAGTTCACACACGGCTGCAGATTCTGGTCGTAACTCGCAAGCGACCTGGTGAGATAGCCACCGGTCACATTGAAGCGATCGAGCACCACCAGCACTTCAGTGCGGCCGTCCGATGCAGCCCGCGTGACCAGTCCACTTGCCTCACCGACGCCAATTTTGGCGGTGTCGAGCTCGACCCAGCGGCCGATCTGCCGACCTTCCTCTGAGACAATTGTGCCTGGCGTTCGTGAACCCAGTTCGATCACGCGGCGGTGTCGAGGGTCTGAAGAGTTGGCCGTGATCCGGAACTCAAGCACACCTGCGCTCGAGACGATTCGCTTAATCAGATCGACTTCGGCCTGATCAACATCAGGCACAATGACTTCCAGCTGGTCGAGCCCATACTGCCGAACCGTGACCTCTTTTTGTCCGCCTGGATTCACGCGGCGGCTGACGGCAGCCACAAGCTTGTCCATGTCGACCGGTTGAGCACCTCCGGCAACGCTGTAGTCGAGCGTCACAGCCTCAGCGGTCTCTTCACGATCGTCCAAACGGACCTGCACCTCGCCGAAGTCGACCGCGTCGACCGCCGCGACAAACCGTTCCACCGCAGAGGCATCGGCAGTCTCCAGCCGCACAGCGACCGTTCCTTCAGCGGTCCGCGAGGCCACGCCCTTGAGGCCCTCCTCGCGGTTGATGACGTCTTCCATCCGTCGAGCAGCGTCGTCGGCCTGCTCGCCAACACGTTTGGCTGCATCCACCTCGTAGACCAGGATCACACCACCCTTGAGGTCGATCCCCAGCCGTGGTGGCCAGCCAGAAGCAACGATCACCACACCACATGTCAGCGCAGTGAGCACGACCGCCATGCGGCCCCACATATCTTTTGCCCGCAGACCGCCGGAAATCAGATAGGCCACAGCGCTTGGGGCAAGAATGCAGGCAGCGGCAATCAGCCACAACACCCAGCCTTCCGTATACCACGGCTGCGGCTCAGCCGCGGCCTGTCCCAGGATCGCCATGCAGCCTCCGAGAAGATGGTTTGCTGCCATCGGTCAACCGGCTCCTTCCGTTCCCTGCGATGCTCCAGATTTCGTGTCGCCCAGCACGCGCAGCACGCTGCCGAGGGTCACGTCGAGCTTGATATTGTTTGATTCGTCGACTTTGAGCGTCACGCGATCACCGTCCCGATCGACGGCCGACACCGTGCCATAAAGCCCACCAGCGGTGACCACGCGATCATTCCGCTTCAGGTTGTCACGCAACTTCTCCTGAGCGAGCTGCCGCTGCCTCTCCGGACGGTAGAGCAGCATCCAGGCCAAAAACACAATCGCCACCAGCGGCAGGTACTGCACCAGCAGTTGCACCGACTCCGGGGGCGGGTTGCCTTCGGCGGCCTCAGCCAGGGGGAGCCCCCAGGAGATTCCTGCAGCCAACGGGAAAACGGAAGACCACGACAGGCTCAAAAAACTCACGGACGTGGTTTCCACTCGTTGCGGGCAACAGGACAACGGACCTCTCCCCGATCCGCACCCGCGGCGGGAGAGCTCCTGGTAAGAGCCGGATCATACGAACCGCGATCGGCAGTGGACAAGCCCGTGCCGTTCTGAACCGGCTCTGGATCAGTCCGCCTCGCCCTCGATCGGCCCCCGCAGCTGCTCCGCGACCACGCCGAGACGGCCTGCCAGGACCGCGTCACGGAGCCTCCGCATCAGCCGAGCGTACATCGTCAGGTTGTGCAGTGACACCAAAATCGGCCCGAGCATTTCACCCGCCAGGAACAGATGCCGCAGGTAGCTGCGGCTGTGCCGGCAGGCAGGACAGGGGCAGTCTTCCTCGATCGGGCGACGGTCTTCGATCAGCCGGGCATGCCGCATCTTAAGCACGCCAGAAAAGGTGAACGCCAGCGCCGTCCGCCCGCATCGCGTCGGCAGGACGCAGTCAAACATGTCGATTCCCGCGGTCACGCCGTCAATCAGATCGATCGGCCGTCCCACGCCCATCAGGTAGCGAGGACGGTCAGTGGGCAGATGTGGCATGGTCGCTGAAAGCGTCGCCCGCATCGCCTCTGCACCCTCCCCCACCGAGAGCCCCCCAACAGCAAGGCCGTCGAAGCTCATCCGCGACAGGGCCTCGGCGCTCGCCTGCCGCAGCCCCGGGTCCAGCCCACCCTGCACGATCCCAAACAGAGCCTGATCAGGCCGCGTGTGGGCCTCGAGGCAGCGTTCTGCCCAGGCCAATGACCTCTGCATCGCCTGCTCAACCCGCCGAGGCTCTGCCGGCAGCCCCACGACATCATCGAGCTGCATGGCAATGTCAGCACCGAGACTCTGCTGGATCTGCATCGAGTCCTCGGGAGTCAGCCGGACGGCCGCTCCGTCGACATGCGAACGGAAAGCGGCTCCGTCATCGGTAATCTTGACCTGTTCGGCCAGGCTGAAGATCTGAAAGCCACCCGAGTCCGTCAGTGTGGGGCCCGACCAGCCCATAAAGGCGGCCAGACCTCCGGCCGCCTCGACAATCCGTTCTCCTGGCCGCAGATGCAGGTGGTAGGTATTGCCGAGGACGACCCCCGCTCCTGTCTCCGCAAGCCGCCCAACGTCCACACCCTTGACCGACGCCAGTGTGCCCACCGGCATGAAGGTGGGTGTTTCCACGGCACCATGGGGCGTCGACAGATGCCCGGCCCGCGCTCCGGTTGGATCTGTCGCCTCAACCGAAAACGCAAAGCCAGGTCGCATAGAAGAGTCTGCAGTCCGCGGAGAATCAGAAGATACCGAACGCTTCCAGGCTGAACCGTACCACGAGCCCGGCAGCCACGACACTCACCATACTCATCAGCTTGACGAGAATGTTGAGGCTCGGCCCGCTGGTGTCCTTGAACGGGTCGCCCACGGTGTCCCCGACGACAGCAGCCTTGTGGGCCTCAGTGCCCTTCCCGCCATGCACACCGCTCTCGATGTGCTTCTTCGCGTTGTCCCAGGCACCACCAGCGTTGGCCATGAAGACCGCGACGCAGAAGCCGCTCGTCAGCCCTCCCACCAGTAGCCCCATCACACCACCGACGCCCAGCAGCAGGCCCGTGACCACCGGTGTTAGCAAGGCCAGCAACGACGGCAGCACCATTTCTTTCTGGGCGGCTTTTGTGCTAATCGCGACTGGCGCCGCATAGTCTGGCGTCTCCGTGCCCTCCATGATGCCCGGCTTCTCACGGAACTGACGGCGAACCTCCTCCACCATGCCCTTCGCGGCTCGTCCGACCGCCTTCATCGTGAGCGCACAGAAGACAAACGTGCTCATCGCTCCGATAAACAGCCCGACGAGCACCTTCGGATTCATCAGCGTCACATCGTAGAACCGCATGAAGTCCGCCATGCGGGCGTCCGCCACTTTCACGATCTCACCGGAGGCCTCCAACTGCGCGACCCGCGACTCATCGGAGAGCGACTCAACCGGAGCCCGATCTGCCGCATTGGCGTACCCAGCGATGCCCTTCTCGCTGAGAATCAGCCAGGTCTCGTTGCCTGCAGACGTCGCCCCTGCCTGCATGACCACATCCCCCCCCACCTTGACCCAGGTGCCAGGCTCGATGGCCTGCCCGTCAGCCGTCTCCACGACCGCTTCGCCCCAGCGTTCAAAACCGATTCGCACCTCCTCGACATAGGCAGCCAGGAGAGCGAGAGCCGTCAGGGCAGCCGAACCGATTGCAAAACCCTTGCCAGTGGCCGCAGTCGTGTTGCCCAGAGCGTCCAACGCGTCGGTCCGCTCACGTACCACCTCAGGCATGCCTGCCATCTGAGCGTTGCCACCCGCGTTGTCGGCGATCGGTCCATAGGCATCAGTTGCCAGGGTGATGCCGAGCGTCGAGAGCATGCCGACGGCCGCAATGCCGACCCCATAGAGGCCGAGGGCGAAGAGGCCGGGATCGGCAAAGCTGAATCCATTGGCAAACCCAAAGGAGAGCAGCGTGGCCACACCGGTGATCAGCACGGGCGCCCAGACGCTCATCATCCCTTCGGCGACGCCGCCAATGATGATCGTGGCAGGACCAGTCAGCGCCTGATCAGCCAGTTCCTTCGTCGGTGCAAACTCGTTGCTCGTGGAGTATTCAGTCCACTTGCCGATCAGCCAGCCTGCAACCAGGCCAACAATCACACTCACGGCGACACCGATGTGCGGCTTCCCCAGCAGCAGAAAGGTCAGCACAAATGACGCACCAACGATGGCCACCGTGGAGAGGTTGATTCCCTTGGCGAGGGCGGCCAAAAGCGTCTTCTGCGATGAATCCTCCTGTGTCTTCACCTGCCAGATTCCCCAGATCGAGAGGCCAATCCCGATCGCGGCAATCGTCATCGGCAGGAATAGTGCTGCCATCTGCATCTGCGTGCCCTGTGTCTGAAACGCCGCCACACCGAGAGCTGCGGTGGCCAGGATGCTGCCGCAGTAGCTTTCGTAGAGGTCGGCCCCCATGCCGGCGACATCGCCAACATTGTCACCCACGTTGTCTGCAATCGTGGCTGGGTTGCGAGCATCGTCCTCGGGAATGTTCTGTTCAACCTTACCGACCAGGTCTGCCCCAACATCGGCAGCCTTCGTAAAGATGCCGCCGCCAACTCGGGCAAACAGAGCCTGCGAACTCGCCCCCATCCCGAAACAAAGCATCGTGACGGTGATCTCTTCCAGCGAGAGTGGCGTGGCGAACATCGGCACCAGCCAATAGAGGACGAAGAACCAGATCATGATGTCGAGCAGGCCCAGCCCCACGACAGTCAGACCCATCACGGCACCAGATCGAAACGCCACCTGCAGTCCCTCGTTCAGGCTCCGCTCAGCGCCAGCCGCTGTACGGTTGCTCGCCAAGGTGGCGGTCTTCATGCCAAACCAGCCGGCCAGTCCTGAAAACAGCCCCCCCGACAGGAAGGCAAACGGCACCCATGCGCTCTGCACACCAAGGCCAAACGCCATCACCATCAGCAGCACAAAGATCACCGCAAAGAAAACCGCCACCACCTTGTACTGCTGGCGGAGATACGCATCTGCACCGGTGCGGACGTAACCGGCAATCTCTTCGTTCTTCTCTGTGCCGCCCGACTGCGACTCCATCCAGCGATAAAACTGGAGGGCCTGCCAGAGGGCAAGCACCGCCCCCGCCAAGCCCACAAGCCACCAGAAGCCAAACCTGCTGATGAGGCCAATCCGTCCATGCACGTCTGCTTCGCCCGCAGCCGCTTCTGAAGCCGACGTGGGAACAGCAGAAGAGTCTGCTGGTGGTGCAGCATCTGTCACGGCAGCCTCAGCAGCTGTCTCCGTTTCAGCACTGTCTGAGGCCTCAGCAGCAGCCTCCTGAGCGGCAGCACCTGTCGGGACTCCAGCCAGCAGTACGGCGGCGAGACTCACCGCCAGAAACGCTGACAATGAGACACGAAGGCTCAAGAGACCCGTTGACATCACACGACATGTAGCAGTCACTGCATCACTCCACGAAACGACGACGCGGTGGAAGAAACAAAGAAAAGATGAAGCGAGTCTGTCACTCCCCTCACCCAAAGATCAGCGGAATCTACATCCGGCCGAAAAAGTGTGTCAAACAAACGGCCATCGAAAGAACGCTCTCGGCTCGCTCAACACGGCGTGCACAGCCCCGGCTCATGACACTTCTCACGCAGCATGCGTGCGTGAAAGATGTCAACCGTCGCTTGGCTCGACCACGGACTGCTTGCCGATGGCGTAATACGTGAAGCCACGGGCCCGCATCTCCTCGGGCTCATAGAGATTACGGCCGTCAAAGATGACGCGTCCGGCCAACGTTTTGGCCAAGGCATCAAAGTCGGGACGGCGATACGCTCCCCACTCGGTGACCACCGCCAGACAGTCCGCCCCGCGAGCCGCATCGAGCGGCCCCTCCGCGTACGAGAGGGCATCGCCAAAGATCGCCTGCACATTGCCCATCGCCTCAGGATCATGCACCCGCACCCGCGCTCCCCCAGAGAGCATCTGGTGGATCAGGTCGATTGCCGGAGCATCACGCACATCGTCGGTGCGAGCCTTGAAAGCGAGCCCCCAGATGGCAACTGTTTTCCCCTCAAGGCTGCCGCCGTAGTGGGCCAGGATCTTTTGGCCCAGCACCTTTTTCTGGGCGAGGTTGGTCTCGTGCACCGCGGTGAGAATCCGCGAGCCAACCCCCTTGTCACGTGCCATGGCGGCCAAAGCCTGCACATCCTTGGGGAAACAGCTTCCGCCGTAGCCAACCCCAGGAAAGAGAAAAGCAAAGCCGATGCGGCTGTCGTGTCCGATGCCACGACGGACATCATCAATGTCCGCCTCCATGCGCTCAGAGAGATTCGCCACCTCGTTGATGAAGCTGATCTTGGTGGCCAGCAGTGCATTGGCCACATACTTGGTCATCTCCGAGCTTTCAGGCGACATCACAAGGAACGGATTCTCCGTGCGGAGAAATGGCCGGTAGAGGTTGTGGAGCACCTTGCCGACAGCCTCCTCCCGAACGCCCACCACCACCCGGTCTGGCTTTTGGAAGTCCTCGATCGCCGCGCCTTCCTTGAGAAACTCCGGATTGCTGGCGACACGGCAGGAACGGCCAAGCCGGTCTCGCAGCCGTCGTTCGATGCCTGCACACGTTCCCACCGGCACGGTGCTCTTCGTGACGACAATGGCGGTTGAAGAGAGATGCTCCGCAACTGTGTCAACGACCTTCCAGAGCGCTGAAAGATCAGCGGATCCATCCGCAGACGGAGGCGTACCGACTGCCAGAAAGATCACCTCTGCATCAGCGATGGCAGTGGCCGTGTCGGTAGTAAAGCGAAGCCGTCCCGCCTCGGCATTCCGCACCACCATCTCTTCCAGACCAGGCTCGTAGATTGGCACCTCGCCAGCCGTCAGCCGTGCCACCTTCGCAGCGTCGATGTCGAGGCAGGTCACCGTGTTGCCGCTATCGGCAAAACAGGTGCCGCTCACGAGTCCGACATAGCCCGTACCAACCACGCCGATCCGCATCGAAGCCCCCTCAACTGAAGTCTGCTGCCTCCAGGCAGGCCAACAGCGTCACTCCTGACTGCAACCCCGTTTGGCTGTGCCCAACTGAAAGGAAACCTTCGACAGTGACTCAGCAGCCCGTATTCCGCCTTTATTCCTCTCCGGTGACAGGCTCATCCTCATCCTGCTCACCGGGCGGTACATGCACCGCAGCAGCGATCGTATCGCCGTCGTCGAGTCGCATGATCCGAACACCCTGCGTGTTACGGCCGATCGCATTGATCTCGCGGACATTCACCCGCTGCAGTTTGCCGAGCCCGGTCATCAAGAAGACCTGATCGTCTTCACGCACTGAGACAATCGACACCACTTGGCCGTTGCGAGCGGTGGTCTTGATATCGCGGACACCTTTCCCGCCACGATGCTGCGTGCGGTATCGCATGCCGCTCGACGATCCATCGCCCTCGCTGTCAGTGGAATCGGCATCGGTGCCCTCCGTCCCGACGGCCGATTCCTCGACGGCGGATTCCTCGGCTACCTCATCGAGGTTGTCTCCCGGGCCAAAGGGCGTGCGTTTGCCGTAGCCGTGCTCACAGACCGTCAGCAGCGTGGCCTCCGGCTCTGCGATCACCATCCCCACAAGATGGTCGCCGCTCCCGAGTTTGATGCCCCGCACACCACTGGTGTCGCGGCCTGTGGGCCGCACATCCGATTCAGGGAAGCGAATCGCCATGCCTTTCGAGGTGGCAAGAACCACCTGATCGCTGGGGCGTGACACCACGGCATCGACCAGCTCATCTCCTTCACGGAGTTTGACCGCGATCAGCCCCTTGGTTCGACGACGACGGTACTGCTCTAAGGCCGTCTTCTTGACCATGCCGCTGCGTGTGGCCAGCAGCAGGAACTGATCCTTGTCCTCAAAGCCGGACACCGCCCGACACTCCGCCACCCGTTCGCCT
>Ga0181606_10002889_pt1 | contig 14662 bp, 6 predicted proteins | sample 041ome_10_FD_132994 | JGI IMG/M metagenome (GOLD analysis project Ga0181606, IMG submission 132994) | Coastal salt marsh microbial communities from the Groves Creek Marsh, Skidaway Island, Georgia - 041412US metaG (megahit assembly) | ecosystem: Environmental > Aquatic > Marine > Intertidal zone... | reverse complement strand
TGTTCTCAGTGAGCATAACAAGTTCATTGATCCATCCACCGTAAAATTAACCGGTGCGGTAAGGGATGACTTTCTGTTGGTTCCCGGAGAGGAAATTACTGGCACCGTTCATTTCACTGCGATGAATATTTCCCGCCTGGTTCCCTGGAAATTTAAAGACAAAAATCGTACCCGGATTATGCAAAACTATGTCAATGAAACCGAAAAGGCAGGTGGTACCAATATCCTCAATCATCCACTGTCAGGCAGGTACATTCATGCCCACGAGGTTAGGCCTGTTAAAAGACTCTACATGTTCGAGCTCTACAATGCTCATCCAAAAGCAAAGAATTTCCAGGGAGCTCACCATCCATCCACGGAACAGCTTTGGGATGCACTTCTTGGTAAAGGTATGACCATGTGGGGTGTATCCTGTGATGATGCTCACCAATTACAAAAGTGGGGAGAGGCGATGAATAACCCCGGTCGCGGATGGGTTATGGTTAATTCTGAGGAACTTAATTCCGATGCCATCACTAAGGCGATGCTTCGTGGGGACTTTTATTCCTCATCCGGGGTCATGCTCAAAGAACTTGTCCGTGGCAACAATGCCATCGAACTCACAGTCAATGAAGATGAAACCGCCAGCGAACTGGCCTCCGATTTTCTTTTCGGCCGGCCTGTAAAAAAGGGCAAGCCTGGCACCACCATCGAATTTATTGGATCGGAGGGAGAGATCGTACAAACGGTTCAGGGTACTACCGCAAAATGTGAAGCCAAGGGAGCTTACCTTCGGGCGAAGGTTACCCACCGGGTGAAAAAGGAGGACGGTTCCCTTCGTGAATACTACGCCTGGACTCAGCCCGTCTTCACAGACGGCCGCTAGCTTTAAGAGTCTTTCTCTGTCTCCTTCACAAAAACCTTAATTAGTTTCGGAAACGGGCTTCGTTCATAGCAGGATTCATAATTGTGGAGCACTTGCAGGAAGTGGCGGGATATATCCGTGCCTTTCGGGGCTACGAGCATCTCTGTCTCCAGTTTTAAATCCTGGGCCAGCCGCATACCCACTTCCAATTCACTCATGGCCAGTTCATTGACCAGGTAGCGGGTCTTGGACTTATGGAGAAGTTGAGACATGGCCTCCACCGCTTCAGGCTGAAAAGCCTTTTTTCCGCCTTTGAGGGTGGCCAATGCAATTTCAGAATCATGCCCCTCGGTCTCGATGTAATCATACTCCAGGGCTGCCCTTAAAATTTCATAGGCTTGAAAAACCAGGGTTTTATCATCGGCCCGGTAAGGCTCTTCATTGACCATGAGGCAATCCAAAATCTCCCTCACTTCCTCCAACCTTGGGATATTACCCAGGAGGTGATCAATGACCTCTGGGAATTTGCGAACCAGTTTTTCTACTTTGGGAACCAGCCGTTTTCGTTGAAATACATTCTCCGCTTCCTCCTCCGGCAGGGTAATGGATGCAAGCTGGGAAAAGACTGCGGCGGTTTCCACCTGCCAGACATGAGGGAAATTTAAATACCTGGCCATTTCTCCCGCCAGGCGTTTCACCCGTTGAGCCCGGCCAAAGAAAAGGGGTTTCACTGTCGCCAGTGTTTCGGTGAGGGCATTCACGGCCCCCACCAATGTTTCCTGTAAAAGAATTTTCTCCGATTCCACCAATTGCCGCTGCCTTATACCTGCCTGGATTGCATCCCGCAAAGCCTGGGGAGAGTAGGGCTTGTCAAGGAGGCGAAATACATGCCCGTCATTTACGGCCTGCATGGCATCCGAATATGCTCCATGTCCAGTAAGCAGCATAGTTGAGCAGTAAGGATCGCGACGGTTGACCATAGCCAGGAAGTCTGCCCCATTCATACCAGGCAGGGCCTGGTCAGAGACAACAATCGTAAAGGGTCCGTGCTCCTTAAATATTTCCAGTCCTTCCTCAGCGGTCTGGGCCACCATAGGATCACAAATCTCGGAGACATGAATCTGAAGGTTCTCAAGCACTTCAGCTTGATCGTCGACAAATAAAACGCGGGGAAGACTCGATGTTTCAGGGTTCATCAAAAACTGGTTGTGGATGGATGTTAAAGCCGTCTTTTAATTTATAAAAAGTGGATCTACTTTTTATTATCAGCAAGAGAATTGAAGACAAATTTCGACTATTGGCTAGACTCAAGTCTGAAAAAGGCCTGAGAGGATGTCACCTACTTCACCCGCAGGATTCCCTGCATCGCCATCCAGTGCCCCGGAAAAGTACAGATAAACGGATAGTCTCCCGGCTTTTTTGGTGCCCGGAAGTGCAGGGCATGAGATTGCCCCGGTTCAATAACCGGCAACACATAGAGAACTTCGGGCAGGTCCGGAGCATAATTTTTTTCACCCGCCTTGGGGTCACTGAGCATTTTAAATGAGGCATCTCCTACTTTCTGGGTCGCCCCCGGTTCCACCACCACAAGGTTGTGAGGCATGGCATCGATATTGTTGAGTTTCACAACCAGGGCTTCCTCGGGTTTGGCTTCAATAAGAGCTTTGGAGTATTTCAGTCCGCTTAAGGTATCGATGACAATTTCCCGCTCACCTTCAATGATGGTGCCCGACCAGTCCCTTTTCTTCTTCTGTTTTTCTCCCTCAATCCTCAGGGAAACCTCCCTGGCTTTCCCGGGGTTGAAGGATGCCAGGGTGGGTGCGTTAAAAGGATCATCCGGATACATTGGAGAACAAAAAAGGTCGGTTTTAAAGGGAGTCCCACTTTCATCCTTAAGATGCATCCGAAGGTGCAGTTGCATGACCGGCTCAAGATCAGGCATTTCCACAAAGATGGAAGTCCCACCATCCAATAAGGTAACAGATCTTACCGCCAAGCGGTCATGCCCAAGGCTGTCGGGTTGTTGAGTGGAAAATTCGGGGGAGCCGTAGCGTTTGGCATATTCATAGTTCCATACCTGGGCAAAATATTGCTTCACATCCTGAGTGGCCTGCGGGTCAAGGGCGGTGGTGAAATCAATCCGAATCCCATTGGCATGGACCTTAAACCCCTTGGGTTTCCGCACTTTGCTTCCGGTGTATCGTACCCGATGCAGGCAACCGTCCCGAACAGAATAATCACCCCAGCCATCGAGCCCCGCCACATAAAGTTGCCCATCTTTGGGGTGAAAGTCGCCTCTCATTACTCCGGCGAGAAAGTTTCCGCCTAAGGGAACCACTGCTCCCTGCGGACGGGATCCGGTATCATCCCGCAGGATCAGGTAGTGGGTGCCTGATCCATAACTCAGGCCAACATGGGAACCAAAAAAGGGACCCCACTCCCTGCTTGTAATTTCGACCATGCCACCCGTGGAGTTGTCGATTCCCCGTGGGATGTAGCAAAGAGGTGGGGCAATGTCTTTCTTGTTGGTGCCACTCCCGTAATGTTCACCCTGGTTTACTTCTATAATCGCCGAAGCCGGAGTCCATGTGCCTTCCTGGGGAGCGGTCCAGAAATAATCTTTGGATCCACCGATCCCCATAGAGTTCCGTACCCCGTAGGCAATTTTTTCTGTTTTCCGGTTGGTTGCGGTACGGAAGAGATCGGTGAGTTGTACAAAATGAAAGGCTCCATCCCCCGTGCGGTGCAGCCCAAAAGTATGGGTATGGCTGCGGTTAAATCCTCCAAAGTCATTGGCATACTTTTCGTAGTAGTCGACTTCCTCATCTCCATTGAGGTCGTGAAGTATGGAAATCTGACAGCGGTCGAGCACGAAGATACCATCCTCATCAATATGGATGCCCACGGGTTGATTAAAGCCGGTGGCGTATCTTTGCCAGGTAACCCTGCGTAAGTCACCTGTAATTCCCTTGACCAGCCAGATGTCTCCGGGAAGGGAGGCCACCAGGGCATCCCCATTGGGAAGAAAAGCGAGGCTGGTTAATTGCATCACCGTTTGATAAGGGTTGTCGTAGGGAACGGGCAGGGTATCGATAGCATAGGCTGAGTCTTTGCCTGCCTCACTGAGTGAACCGGGAGAGGAAATAACCTGATTCCATCTCTTTTTCATCTTTCTTTCCGCAAGTAAGTATGTCAGGGCCAGCCTTTCATCAGATGGATTTTCATCTTTAGAAACCCGAAGGATCAGTTGAGCCTTTTCCCTGATTTCAGATATTTTCAAAACTCCATTTTCCCAGGCTCCTTGTGCACCGGTGGCCTGGATAACTTTAACGGTGTAGGGTTTTTCGGTTGGGCAGGGCAGGGAGATATTTTGACTGGTTCCCTCGATGTCGATACGGCGGTAAAATGCCTTTGCCGTGCCCCAGGGTTCGTCTGAGACCGTACAGTTATTTGTTTTGTAAGAAAAAACCACCCGTTTCCCATACCTTCTAAGTCCAAGGTATTCTCCACCTTCGGGCATCCCGGGTTGCTCGGATTGAAACCAGACTTTCCCGTCAATGGTTGCTCCCCTGGAAGAGCCCCATCGAAAGGGGCCAAACTTGACCCATCCATCCTGCCAGACTGCTCGGTAAGAAAGGCTTTGGGGGTCGAAGCAGGTCGATAAAATATGGGGTTCCCCAAGTTTAACACAGGTTCCCTTTTCCACATTAAAATCTTTCTGCCCTTTGACCACATGAGAAAAGTGCTCCCCGGTATCGCCCTCATTCCAGCGGCCATCATTGTGCCCGTTTTGGTTATGCTTCCCCCAGTGTCCGTGCAGGCCGGCATCCAGACCCGGATAGGCGGGTATAATCTCGGGGATTTTATCAGGGTTCGCCATGTAATAATCAGCCTGTCGTTGGTAGAAATCATACACCCGTGCCTCGTTTACCGCTTCCTTGGCTAAGGAGTAAGAAGTTCTGCCTTCACTTGGGAGGGCATAGGGATGCTTGCCTGGAGTCGCTATATTAAGCACACTACCGAATAAATGAAGAGTAGAGAAAAAAAGAAGAAAGGAAAAATATTTCACCTAAGTAACTTAAAAGAATCCATTCTTTTCACAACTGCATTTACTTTTCTTTGTATCTATTTTCGGAAACCAGGCACATTTCAGCAGGTTTACGCATAAACCAAATTTATTTACTTAAAACTTCACGATTTGAATGGATTAATCGGTTGTTTAGTCTATTACTCGGTCACTCTTTCATTACAATTTTTATTCCCAAAGTGGGTTTTTCTTATGCATCTGTTCAAATTAAGTACTTTTTTATTCCTTCTGTTTTTTCACTCTTTGCTCCCCGGGGCTGATTTTCATGCACCCGCACCCTTTGCTGAAATTATGGGTAGGGGTTTTACCAGGGATTGGGCTCCTCAAGCAATTCCGGCTATTTCTAACCGGGAACATGTGCTTTTTTTAGACGCGGAGACCCAGCAATATTGTTTGTCCGTTACTTCTGGCAATATGTTGGGGCTTGAGACCGTAAGGGTGAGTGCCCTGAACGATAGTTCAGGTACTTATGGTCAAGTGTTAAGGGCGATGTTTCAACTCCAGGACCTACATATAGAATCGCAGGCTTCCCAGTCACTCACAAATACCTACACCATTCGCCCGGAACTCAAAATATATTACGGGCTGGATGCAAATGCCACCCCGGCTTCTGCAACCGCAACCTCCGTTTTGATCAACCGAATAAAGGCGGTGGACCTTTCTACTTTTACAAGTCCGGGATACCTGGTCTTTTCTTTTTCTGGTACCCCTTCATCCACGAAGGCTCAAGTCACTGCACGATACGTTTTCGATGCAAGTAGTGCATCCCTGGTTTCTGATCCTGCCTGGTCTTCTAGTCATTGGCTGAAAATGGATGCGAGTGGAGTTGATTTGGTTACAACGGAAGCGGACGCCACCAGCTTCTTTCTTGCCTCCGCTTATGATTTAATAGATTTCGCGAATAATCCAGGCGAATCCTTTAACCCTGACGATATTTCCTGGCAGACCAATTCCTTTGCCACTTGGCCTGCCAACACGGGAACGGGAGAAATTGATGTTAATTCAATTTCCGATAGCCATCTTACGGGCCCGGATGGTCTTGCCTACAAAGATATAGATGAAAACTACCGTCTGCAGTTTGGGTCCACTGCCGAAGCTACTGCGGTTGCAACTGCATATTTGGATCAGATTGAAGCAGCCCTCTCAGACGCTGGAGAGTCGCTTCGATATTCCAAAGATCTTTATCTTACCGTTCGCGAAAATATGCTTTCCCATACCTTTGCCGCGATTGATGAGGTCAATGCCGAGCTCGGCGAGTCCACGGTTCCCTATGTTTATTTCACCAATGCTCAGGATGATAGCGGAGCTTACCATCCTTTTATGACCGTGGGTACCCGTAACGGTACCGGTGGGCCCAACTTTCTTCTCGATGTAGCCCGCCCCCCAGGAGATGGGGCTTCAGGAAGCTATGAAGAGCAAACCATTACTCGAAATGCGGTACTGTCCAGTGCTCTTTTCCGTATTCCTCTGAAAGATTATGGGTTGGTCAGCAGCTTGACCGATAACGATTTATCATCCCATAACTCTCTCGCGGCAGACGCCGGAGTGTCATCCGCTAATTATGATGTCTACAACTATGCTTCCTACTCCGTCAGTGGGCTGGCGGTTGACGGAGTTAAGATTTACCCCTCTTACAATAATACCCTGGTTTTTGCACCTGTAAATGCGGAGATTACCACCACCGGTGTCCATGTTGGTCGTGGAATGGGACTGCATTATCATGCCGACGGACATGGGTTTACAGGAAATGGAATTAACCTCTACAATATCGAGGATTATGAAGGTCATGCCCACCCTCCAGTTATTGGGTTTGGAATGGACGGGCTTGCCATATACGGAAAATATGAGTCCGACTATTCCACGATGGATGGAGCGATGGTCGCCCTCGATGAATATGGAAGTCATGACCATGACGATTATGGTCACCACTATCATGCTTTTGAGCATGAGGTAAGCAGTGAGGTGAAGGGAGAAGCAGTCAGCTTTACTCAACACTTTTTAATGGTCGGTGCTTATCGTGGTAAAATAAATGATATCCCAGGTTTTCAGGATGGAGGAACCAATCAATTAAAAGACGCCGAGCTCGGTAGATATGTAGGGGTTAAAGATTCCTATGTTACCACAAGTTTTGATGTCACAGATAGCACCCCAGCCACCTACTCTGTTAGTGTATCTGCTTCCGCTGGTGGATCGGTTGCTGGAGGGGGAGTCGCGGAGGCGGGGTCTAGTGTCAGCCTGAGTGCTACCGCTGATTCATGGTATGAGTTCGCTGGCTGGAGCAACGGGGTAAGTGGAACTAGCAACCCTCTGGTTTTAACCGTAAACCAAGACCTTACTCCTCATGCTTCTTTTACCCAGATGGCAGTTTGGAGTGATGAAACCAGCCTTGGGCAAGACTGGTACTCCACCGAGTGGTTTGGGACCTACCATAAGTCTTCTTTCCCCTGGGTGTATCATCAAGGTATCGGTTGGTTATACCCTCATTTGAATGGAGCGGATACATCATGGGTTTATATGCCAGGCCGAAACTGGCTATGGGTAAGCAGCTTATACCCATCCTATCTGTATGAGGCAGATACTGGGTATTGGCTCTACTTTGAAGTAAGAAGTGGGCAGCCTAGTTTCTATGAGTTTTCGACCACTACCTGGGTCGCAATTTAGTAGTTTTACAGAAACAAACCTAGGTTCGTCTTGCCTAGGTCTGGGTACTTTGAACTGGCTTCGCCCCTTTTTTACCAAAGGAAAGAAGGAGAAACAGGCGGGCTAAAATGAAGGCAGACAATAAGTCTAAAGGGAAGTTTAGGCAAAGTTCGAGGATAACGCCTATGTCGATCAACGATTCAATGTGTAAAATTAACTGGTCCAGAACTTCCATAAAGCTTCCCAGGAGGATTAAATAAAAACCATAAATCTGGCATTCCCTTGTATTCGAGTCCGCGAGTTGAATATCAGGGTTTACCATCTCTTCCAACCACTTCAAAAGAATTCGACGCCCACCTAAAAAAGTCCCAATACCGATAAGGATCAACGCGATATTTTCTTGGTCTTTTACTAATGCTTCTACCTTCTCGCGCCCTTCGATGTCTGAACTTGCAATCTGAGCAAATTGAATAATCAGGGGAATAATAAGTAATAAAACTAAACCGGTTACAAAGGCGGAAAACTTTTTGCTCCCGATGAAAATAATCAATTTTTCAGTCATGGTTAATTTGTATCTCAGCTTTTTCTTTTTACCGAGTTCAATCGCAGGATGTAAACAGCGGGATAGTTGGTCGAGAGAACCCAACCTTTCCAAACCAGGCAACCTGAGAAATGGGCCCGAAAAAATTCAATTAGTTGGCTAATTTTCCAATAGGCATAACTTAGTCGGTGTACCAACTGTTTGATTTCCGTAAATCGCAAAACGCATGAGAAAAATCGGAGATGCGGCTACTATCTCGAAAATATCCGGGTCAGGACATTTAACTCTTTGTTTGATCAACTCTTCTACAGCACAGAGTAGGGCGGGAAAGAGAGGAATTCAGCCTGCGTACGCAAAATCTGCTTGAAAGAATTATGCTTCAATCTAGGTTTTTCTATTCTACCTATGAATACCTACCCAGAATACCTCCAAGAGATCGAAGAACGCAAAGCCCAGGGCCTTAGCCCTAAACCCATTGATGGTGCTCCTTTGCTTGCCGAAATCATCGGTCAGATTAAAGACCCCACTCACGAGCACCGGAAAGATTCGCTCGACTTTTTTATCTACAACACCCTCCCTGGTACAACCAGTGCCGCCGGAGAGAAAGCTGCCTTTTTAAAAGAAATTATACTGGGCGATTCGGTGGTGGAGGAAATTACCCCGGCCTTTGCCTTTGAACTTCTTTCCCATATGAAAGGCGGGCCTTCCATCAAGGTGCTTCTTGATCTAGCCCTGGGGGATCATGAATCGATCGCTTTGGAGGCGGCTGAAGTCCTGAAAACTCAGGTTTTTCTATACGAGGCAGACACCGATCGCCTTGAGGACGCATTGAAGGCAGGTAATCCCATTGCCAAAGATATCATACAAAGCTACGCCCAGGCGGAATTTTTCACTAACCTTCCCGAGGTCGATGAAGAGATCAAGGTGGTCACCTACATTGCCGGTGAAGGGGATATCTCCACCGATTTACTTTCCCCCGGCAATCAGGCACATTCCCGCTCTGACCGGGAGCTTCACGGTAAATGTTTAATCTCTGAAAAAGCCCAGGCTGAGATTACCGCACTCAAGGAAAAGCACCCGGATGCACGGGTCATGCTCATTGCCGAGAAGGGGACTATGGGCGTGGGTTCATCCCGGATGTCTGGGGTTAACAATGTGGCATTGTGGACAGGAAAGCAGGCAAGCCCCTATGTGCCCTTTGTGAACTTTGCTCCGATTGTTGCCGGGACCAATGGAGTATCCCCCATTTTCCTGACCACTGTAAGTGTAACCGGTGGTATCGGGATCGACCTCAATAACTGGGTTCGTAAAATGGATGCTGAGGGCAACCCGGTTCTGGATGACAATGGGGACCCCGTCCTTGAACAGGTTTATTCGGTGGAGACCGGAAAAATTCTTACCATTAACACCAAGGAGAAGAAACTTTACGAAGGCGATCAGGTATTGGCTGATATTTCCCCGGCCCTAACTCCGCAAAAAGTTGAATTTATCAAGGCAGGTGGTTCCTATGCCATTGTCTTTGGGAAGAAACTGCAAAGCTTTGCCGCTTCCGCTCTCGGGATTGATATCCCCACGGTGTACGCCCCAGCCCGTGAAATTTCCCACGCCGGACAGGGCCTCACCGCGGTGGAAAAAATCTTTAACAAAAACATGGTCGGTGTCAAAGAGGGCACCGTTCTCCATGCCGGTTCCGATGTGCGTGTGAAAGTAAACATTGTGGGCTCCCAGGATACCACCGGGCTCATGACCTCCCAGGAATTGGAAGCCATGGCCGCCACCATTATCTCTCCCACCGTGGACGGAGCTTACCAGTCCGGTTGTCACACCGCCTCGGTCTGGGACAAGAAAGCCCAGGCAAATATTCCCAAGCTGATGAGCTTTATGCACAACTTTGGCCTGATCACTGCCCGCGATCCCAAAGGGCAATACCATGCCATGACCGATGTCATCCACAAGGTGCTTAATGACTTAACCGTGGATGAATGGGCCATTATCATCGGGGGAGACTCGCACACCCGAATGTCCAAGGGTGTGGCTTTTGGCGCCGACTCCGGCACCGTGGCCCTGGCCTTGGCCACCGGGGAAGCCACCATGCCTATCCCCGAGTCGGTTAAGGTTACCTTCAAGGGCCAGCTCAAGGATCATATGGATTTCCGTGATGTTGTTCATGCCACCCAGGCGCAGATGTTGAAACAATTTGGAGACAATGTGTTTCAGGGTAGGATTATTGAGGTGCACATCGGTACCTTACCCGCGGACCAGGCCTTTACTTTCACGGACTGGACCGCTGAGATGAAAGCCAAGGCATCCATCTGTATTTCCCAGGACGATACCCTGATCGAGTCACTGGAAATCGCCAAGAGCCGCATTAAGGTGATGATTGACAAAGGCATGGACAATGAAAAACAAGTCCTTCAGGGCTTGTACAATATTGCCGACAACCGCATTGCTGAAATCAGGTCAGGAGAGAAACCGGCCCTTACCCCGGATGCCAATGCCAAGTACTTTGAAGAATTTGTGGTCGACCTCGACATGATCAATGAGCCCATGATCGCCGATCCGGATGTCAACAATGACGATGTATCCAAGAGGTACACTCACGACACCATCCGCCCGGTTTCCTATTACGACGGCACCAAGAAGGTCGACCTCGGATTTGTCGGCTCATGCATGGTGCACAAGGGAGACCTCAAAATTGTCTCCCAAATGCTCAGGAACCTCGAGAAAGAAGCGGGCAAAGTGGAATTTCGGGCACCCCTCGTGGTTGCCGCTCCCACCTACAACATTATCGATGAATTAAAGGAGGAAGGTGACTGGGATATGCTGCAAAAATATTCCGGCTTTGTCTTCAACGACGACGCCCCGAAAAACACCGCCCGGGAAGAATACGAAAACATGATGTACCTGGAACGCCCCGGATGTAACCTTTGCATGGGCAATCAGGAAAAAGCCGCCCGTGGAGATACCGTGATGGCCACATCCACCCGTCTCTTTCAGGGCCGGGTTGTGGAAGACTCAGAGCGAAAGAAAGGGGAATCCCTTCTCGCCTCCACCCCCGTGGTGGTTCTCTCCGCCATCCTTGGGCGTATGCCTACTATGCCGGAGTATGAGACCGCAGTTGAAGGGATTAATCTCACCAAGTTTGCTCCCCCCCTCAAAGCGATGAGTAATTAATAGCAGGTGACTGTCTCATCGGCAGTGCCATGCTTTTACTGAAACTCAGCCTGCAAGGATGACATCGAGCAGGGTCTGCCCGAACTTTTTCAGCTTTGATTCCCCGATCCCATTTATCTCCAGCATTTCCTCGAGACTTTGAGGGCGTACCCTTGCCAGTTCGACGAGGGTCCTGTCGTGGAAGATGACATAAGCCGGCACTCTTCGGGTTTTCGCCATCTTTTGCCGGGCTGCTTTGAGGTTTTCATATAAAGCCTGGTCAGTCCCGGAATCGAGAGAGATTTTAGGGTGCCTGACCAACTTCTCTTTCTTCCCCGCCTTTCTTTCCCGAACTTTACGGAAATGAATCACCTCCTTTTTCTTAAGAAAGGCAAAGCCCTTGTCGGTAATTTTGATGCCATTGTGCTCCTGTACATCCACCCGTAACAGGTTACGGGACACCAATTGCCGAAAGACATTTTGCCACTCGGCTTTGCTTAGCTGCTTCCCGATTCCAAAGGTGCTCTGCTGGTCATGTCCAAAACGGATAATCCGGTCATCCTCTTTCCCCATCAGTACATCCACCACATACAGCACCCCAAACCTTTGGCCCGTTCTGTACACCGCAGATAAAGCCATTTGAGCGGGAATCGTGCCATCAAAGGTTTCAGGCTTGGTATCACAGGTATCGCAATTCCCGCAGGGCTCTCCGCTGTCATCAAAATACTCAAGTAATACCTGCCGGCGGCAAATTGCCGCCTCACATAAGCCCAGTAATGCATTGAGCTTCTGGTGTTCAATCCGCTTTTGAATTTCCGGGGCCTCTGAGTCCTCAATCCAGTTGCGTTGCATGACCGCATCATCCATCCCGTAGATCATGAAAGCATTCGAAGGCAGGCCATCCCGGCCGGCTCGGCCCGTTTCCTGGTAGTAGGCCTCAATAGACTTCGGGATATTCATGTGGGCCACATAACGGACATCCGGCTTATCAATTCCCATACCAAAGGCAATGGTTGCGACGATGATGACCTTATCTTCCCGTAAAAACCGGGTCTGGTTCTCACTCCTTACCTCCGCTGATAATCCGGCATGGTAGGGCAGGGCATGAATCCCTTTTGATTGCAACCATTCTGCCATGTCATCGACCTTTTTCCGGGAGATGCAGTAAATAATGCCACTATCCTCAGGGTGATGATTTCGGATAAAGTCGTAGACCTGTTTTTTTGGGTTATTTCTTTCGTGGATGGAGTAGTGGATATTGGGCCGGTCAAAGCCTCCGATGAAGACCTTTCCTCTCTCCAGCTTCAATCGTTCGATAATGTCTTTGCGGGTTGCCTGATCAGCGGTGGCAGTCAGGGCCACTCTCGGAATATCCTCAAAGCGCTCAGCCAAGAGGGACAAAGCGGTGTAGTCCGGGCGGAAGTCATGCCCCCACTGGGAAACACAATGGGCCTCATCAATGGCGAACAAGCCAATCTTTACCTCTTCAAGCAAGGCGAGAAAGTCAGGCATCACCAACCTTTCCGGGGCCACATAGAGCAAGTCCAGTTGATTCTTCTCCAGTTTTTCCTTTACCCTGAAAATATCGATATCAGACATGCTCGAGTTGATCGCCCCTGCGGCAATCCCCAGTTGCTCCAAAGCCGTTATCTGGTCCTGCATTAAGGCAATCAAAGGGGATACCACCACGCCCACCCCTTTCCGGCAAAGAGCCGGTATTTGGTAGCACAAGGATTTCCCGCTTCCGGTGGGCATTAGTACAAACGCATGTCCACCTCCGATAATGTGTTCGATAATATCTCCCTGTTGTCCACGGAATTGGTCATACCCATAAGTATGATTTAAAATGGTGAGGGCTGAAATTGCAGGTGATTGCATAAAGAATCTAAGTAATGAAAGAGTTCAAATGATATGTCGACCCTATCGACTTATTTTTAATCATTAGCAGTGCAATCAAGATTATTTCCAGGGTTCACCTTGAGTCTTCTTAAGCGCTCCCGGTTATAAATGAGCCCCCCCGAGTACCAGCTTACATTCCTTGTCTCAGTTGATCATCGGTACCTTTTAAAAAATTTTGTCATAGTTGGTTACTTACAGAACCTGGACTAAGAAACCCAATGCCGAAAAATAGGATTATTCGGTGATACCCTTTTTCGAAATATGAAAACAAAAGTTACTGCACCATAAAAGAGCTGCCAAAATTATCCATGGCCAGCCCGGTCATAAAGTCGGACCTGCCCCGAATGGAAATGGTGTTTATCCGGATGCGGTCTTCTGCATTCAATGTGTAGACCATAGCTCTTTCATTTGGGTTCCCGATGGCCCCATCTGAAATGACATAGATGGTGTCAACCGTGCTGTATCTTGAAATAAGGTGGTCATATGAGTAATCCATGGCTCCGATCAGGGATGTGCCACCACCGGTTTTTTGTCGCGAAAGGAAACGCTTAAGCTTGGATTGGAAAGCCCGGGTGTTTTGAGCTGGTTTTAAGATCGAAGACTTACGGTTAAAAGGAAAGAATACCACGCCAATGGAATAACTGTCCCCCAGAGTTTTCGCCATGTAAAGCATTTGGTCTTTGAGCATCCGAAATGGCTCTCCGGACATGGATCCACTGCAATCCAGAAAGAAAAGCAGGTTTTGCCCCTTAATATCGATACCATAAAGAGATTTTTCAGGCCAGTACCGTTCGTTCTTTGAGGTGGAAAGAAAGGAGACGACTGTATCTTTGGAAAGGGTTGCCTGAGAGTGTTCATTTTTATACCTGTCCGGGTAGTCATCCATTGGTGGTACTGTTTGGGAAGCAAGCTCAATCAGGGGTTTGTTGCTGGGCGGTGGAGTGACTTGTTTGTAAGAACCCTCATCGTTCATGGACAGCCAGTGGTTCCAGCGACGAGCCTCATAGCCGTAGTCTTTCCCGGTGGCTTCTTTAAGAATGTTCAGGGCCTTTTTACCCAGGTTGTCTTTTTGTAATACCCTGACTAAGCATTCTAAAATTTTTTTGGATAGGGGTGCCCTCTGCAGCTTTTCAACACAGGCGGCTCTTAAGTAATAGGGTGCTTTTTTATCTTCAATTTTCTTGGTTAAAGACTTCCTGATTTCTGAACGACCCAGTAAGGAATCATTCAGGTATTCAACCGCAACCTGGGCAATGATTGGATCGCCACGGTCGATCAGTTCCGGCCAGAAGAATTCGGGTATCACATCAGATTCCTTAAATGCCTGAACTGATAATTCATTGTAGTTTTTCCAGTTTCGAGCCAATTGGGAGATTTCCTTTTGTGCTTCAACGGACTTACAATTTTTTAAACCGGCTAGGGCCAGTCTTTTTAGCCTTATGTCCTCCTTTCGGTCGGAGATGACATTTATGATATCTTTTACATCCTTACGGCTATC
>Ga0181606_10002885_pt1 | contig 14676 bp, 12 predicted proteins | sample 041ome_10_FD_132994 | JGI IMG/M metagenome (GOLD analysis project Ga0181606, IMG submission 132994) | Coastal salt marsh microbial communities from the Groves Creek Marsh, Skidaway Island, Georgia - 041412US metaG (megahit assembly) | ecosystem: Environmental > Aquatic > Marine > Intertidal... | reverse complement strand
GAAACCGCTGATGTGTTTTACACCCGTGTCGCTTGCAGATTGCTCGACGCCGAAACCGGACGATGCACGCGTTACGCTGAGCGTTTGGCTTTAGTTGAGGACTGCCTCGATGTCAGACGCATGACCCGGCAAGAACTGGCCTGGATGCCCAACAGCTGTGCCTACCGTCGCCTAGCTGAAGGGACAGCATTGCCCGCCTGGCACCCGCTGATCACTGGCGATGCCGCCTCGGTTGTTTCAGCAGGCATGAGCGTCATGGGCAAAACGGTCAGCGAGGACACCGTCGGCGTCGATGACCTCGAAGAACACATCATTGAGTGGGTCGATACCTGAGCAAGTGTTAATGTCGGCCAAAAGCGATTGGGGGAGAACCATATGCAAGAAGAGACACTGGCACGCACCACCTCCGGGTATCCCATGTTGGTGGTATTGCCGATTACGATCCTGACCGGCGTGGCCGGAGCCGCGCTGCTAGTAGCCGTCGCCGCCAAGATTTTTGCTGTCATCGTCGCCGTGCTCGCCTGCGTTTGTTTAGCGGGCTTTTATATGGTCGCGCCCAACGAGGGCCGAGTGCTGCAACTTTTCGGTCAGTACGTTGGTACCGATCGCGCACTGGGCCTGCGCTGGGCGAACCCCTTCTACACCAAACACAAAGTGTCACTCCGCATCCGCAACTTTGAGAGCGGACAGCTCAAAGTGAATGACTCAGCCGGCAACCCCATTGAGATCGCAGCGGTGGTGGTATGGCGAGTGGTCGACACGGCAGAGGCGGTGTTTGAAGTTGACGATTATGAAGACTACGTCTCCATCCAGAGCGAGGCCGCGATTCGGAATATGGCCACCAGCTACCCCTATGATGACCACGAGGGCGAATCCATTACGCTGCGGGGGAGCGCCAACGAGATCGGTGAAATCCTTAAGGCCGAGGTGCAGGAGCGGCTGGGCAAAGCCGGTGTCGAGGTGTTGGAGGCGCGCATTAGCCACCTTGCTTACGCACCCGAAATTGCCAGTGCCATGCTGCAGCGTCAGCAAGCCTCAGCCATCGTGGCAGCGCGGAGCAAGATTGTTGAGGGTGCGGTGAGCATGGTCGAGGCAGCACTGGATCAGCTAACGCAGCGCCAAATCATCGAACTCGATGCGCAAAGTAAGGCATCGATGGTCAGCAACTTATTGGTGATTCTCTGTAGCGACCGGGCGGCACAACCAGTAGTGAACAGCGGCACCGCGACGGGTTAGTCGGCATCGTTAAGCCCGCGTCGCTATCGTCAAAATGCGATCGAGCTGATCGGCAAAGGTCTTACGATCGGCCTGGTTGAGTGGTGACGGCCCACCAGTATGTACGCCTGACCCGCGCATGGTCTCCATGAAGTCTCGCATTTGCAGCCGCTGCTTTATATTGTTTTCCGTATAGCGCTCTCCTCTCGGCGTGATCACCAGTGCGCCTTTTGCCAATACTTCACTGGCCAGTGGAATATCGGCAGTGATGACAAGATCCCCGACCTCCACTCGCGCAGCAATTTCATGATCCGCCATGTCAGGGCCCTGAGCGACCTGATAAAGACTGATAAGCGGTGACGCGGGCACTTGAAACGACTGATTGGCGAGCAGCGTCAGCTTGAGCTCGCGCTTTTGAGCCGCCCGATAGAGAATCTCGCGGATGACCACAGGGCAAGCATCTGCGTCGACCAAGATCTGCATGCTGGATGACCTCCCCACGTGCTTACATCAAAAAAGCGGGCGTTGTTTCAGCTTTTGGATGGGGTGGCTCAGGGTCCGACAGATCGCTGGCCCGGCCACGCCAAGTGTGTATACTACGCGCCCCGACGGGTGCCAGTCTCGTCGGCATCGCGCGGAATTAGCTCAGCTGGATAGAGCGTCGGTCTACGAAACCGAAGGTCGCAGGTTCGACTCCTGCATTCCGCGCCAACACTCCAAAACAACTTTGACACTCAATCATATCGACGCTAATCAGGCGTTGTAGTCACGATGTGTCGTGCTTAACGCATCGACCCAGCCAAGAACAGCCCGCCACGTTCCCCTCCCCGAATACGATTACCCTCTGCATGAGACGCGCGCCGCCTCCGTTCGTGAGGAAAAGACTCTGGAGTGGACTAAGTCGCCTGCGCCTAACGCCGAGCATGCGGGGGCGGAGCAAAGATTGCATTACACTGATGATCCAAAAAGTCGTACCGAGGTCCCGATATGTCGTCAACCAAAGGCCGATGGGTCTATGTATTTCTCGCTGGACCCGTCGTGATGGCCGCCGCATACGGCATCAGCTCATGGTTGATGGCCGATCCCGCGGGCGAGAGGGTCGCCGCCGATATGTCCCTTGCCTATGGGGTACTGCTGTGGATCGGAGCGCCCATCGCGTTCGTGGCTGTTCTGCCACTTCTCGCTGGCATCGTCAAAGTCTTCACCAAGTCCTAGGCAAGATCAGTTGTCGAAGGCTCCACCCCCAGGCTATCAACGCCCTCCGAGAGCTGTGCTCATTGCACTGACGCAAACCCGAATCTCTAAACGCTCGGGCATAGCAGACGCCGATCACTCTTCCTGGTAATCCTCGTCTAGGATGCCCTTAGCCTTGAGCTCCTTGGTCAGCTTTTCTAGCCGGACAAAGGCCACCAGACCTAATATCCCGAATACGAAGCCCAACACACTTAAGCCGTCCATGAATCCTCCTCTTAACAACCGCTGCGCAGTCTATCAGCGCTGCGAGTTTTTCATCCTCGGCTATTGACGCCTTCAGCCTAACCTTTGGCGCACTCTGCCAATCCTTCAGTCTGTTTCCAAGGCGACACTATGACGGTCATGGAAGACGCCTACCGCCACGGACGGCACCACTTACTTGAGGGCAAGACAATGGCTAGACGAGCGACAGAGGCCGAGATCGTGGAGTACCTCTGGCCCACCAACCAATCCATTCACAGGAAAGTCAGCATGGATAATCCGCGATTCATCAGCGTCGGCATTACCGCTGCGTTGCTGCTGTTTAGTGCATTGCTATTCGGCGAACGAACGGAGGCTAACGGGGAGAACAGGGACAGCCCGCCGAGTTATTCACGCTAGTCACTGCTAACACTGTCGCGGCGGGCTCACCCCTGTCCATCGTGCACTACTCCCACTATCGATCGGTCGCTCAGACGACTGCATTTCGCTTTACACTGGCGTTCAGCTGTTATCGACAAGAACCGGAGAGAACACCGTGAGAGCAACCGCCGAATTGGTAGAAATGGGGACTATCACCGCCCGGCTGGGCCAACGCGTAGAGGTGGGCAGTGGGCCCAAGGGGTCTAGACTATTGGTGGATGTGACGAGCGTTGAAGTCGAGGGCGATCGCATCCGGGCGAGCCTTGCCGCCAATGACGCAGCGGACTGGCTCACTGTGGGTAACGACCCGTCTGTCGGATGTGTAGATGTGCGACTGACGCTGAAAACCGATGACGGCGCCTTCATTTACGTCGAGTATGCCGGCCGCGCCGATATGGCCAATGGACTCATCGCCACGGCGCCTACCTTTCAAACCGGTGACGAACGCTACGCTTGGCTCAATCATATACAGGCTGTCGGCGCAGGCGCCCTAGGTGAAGACGGCGTGCTGACCTACACCCTTTACGAGGTCGTGCTGACCCGAGCTTGAAGTTGCGCGGACTTCGCTAGACTGAAGCGATGCCGCGAAGAACCTATGAATCCGACGGACACCGTGTCGAGGTCGCAGACGATCTAGACGATTTGGTGTCTGATAAACGAGAGGGCTGGCGCGCGACTCCCGCCAAGGCGCGGCGCAGACATCGCCGCTATGGCAAGCGGCTGGCGAAATCTCTGCAGTTCACCGCGACGGATATCGACGCGAACTAGCCCGCTCGCCACTGCCCCACAACACTATGACACCGCTGTCTTCTGATCTGTGCCGACACGCGCACTGTTGTTCCCGCTTGTGAGTCAGCTCCCAAAAAGAAACGGCCCCATCAAAGCCGCCGGTGGGGCGCTCTTCAGGGACCGATGTAGACTTTTGGTCTGACATTCTCTACCGCGCCACCCTGCCGCTGGATCACTTGTCACCTCCGAGAGCAGGGTCTATGGTGAAGACTCGGTCGCCCAAATCGGCGCGAGCGAGACTCGAAAAAAAACAAATAAACTGATCACGGGGAAATTCACATGAATTACTGGAATGCGCTATTGCCAGCGGCTTTGCTGGCGCTTGCAATTAACCCTTCGCAGGCCCAAGACGCCATGCCACCTCTGGGCAGCGTGGAGAACTGGGGCTGTCAAATGAATGAAGGCAAGTCAGCATCAGACCTCATGAAAGTCGTGGACGACTGGAATGAATGGGCCGACGACAACGAACTCGACGCCTACACAGCGTGGATTATGAATCCCATCTTCAAATCTGACGCCGATTTTGTGCGTGAAGCGGGATGGTTTGGCTACACACCCAATTTCACGGAAGCGGGTAAGGGTCTGCAAGCCTGGATGACCACGGGCCAGAAGCTGAATGAGCAATTCAACGACGTGTGGACCTGCTCGTGGCACAGTGAATTTGCCACCATGCTCGTGCGTCCGCCGGCTGACGGGCCCTCCTCTGCCATCGTCAGCTTTAGTGACTGCACGCTCAATGAAGGTGTGACGCCAGCTGACTTGATGGCAGCCACAGCCAAGTGGAACGCCTATCTCGACGAACAGGAGGTCATGAACGCGATTGCCTATCACTTCCCTGGCCACGGCAACCCGGCTGACATGACTGCGGATATGAAAGTGTCTATCTGGAGACCGAGCCTTGAATCTTATGGCCGCGACGCAGACCTCTACGTTAACGGCGGCGGCTTACAGGCCAACGACGCCATCTTTGGTGAAGTCATGAGCTGCGACAGCGCGAGAATGTATGCAGCAACGCTGATTCGGGGCGGACAAGCCGAGTAACGATCGCAAGGACTCGCCTAGACCATCATGTCCAGCGGGTTCCACAAGGGGTGATCGCTGCTATCGATCACCCCTCACTACTAACCCCTCCCAGCATTACACTCACCCTCCGCAACCCCTCTTAGCACTTCTTTTTTAGCGAGCGCTTGGCTCTGCAATTTCTGCTGGCGCGGGCGATGTTTTTGAGTTACATCTAATCCTGTTTTTCGCCCGGGTGAACCATACCGGGAGAGCGCTGGCCGGCTTTAGGGGGGGACCTGACGATGGCGAGACGTGCGGGAGGCAGACAGGCGCGACATGCTCAACGGAGCGCGCCACTGGAAGAAGCCATGAAGCCTGTGCGGCCCGGTGAACGCGGCGGCCGCTACCATCCTTTTACCGATCAGGACCTCGAAGCGATCGTCGAGAATATCTACCGTATTCTCGAAGAGGTTGGCTTCAAAGATGCCACACCCCACTGCATCGAAACTTGTCAGGCCGTCGGTGCAGTCCTCGGGGAAGATGGTCGCCTGCGGATGCCCCGTGCCGTGGTCGACACGGCGCTGAAGCACGCCAAACGCAACCTCATCCTTCATGCGCAGGACCCGGAGTTCGATCTGGATCTGTCCGGCTCGCGCGTGCACTTTGCGACGGCGGGCGCGGCCGTGATGATCGCCGACTCGGTCAAGAACAAATACCGCGAGTCGACTACCCGCGACCTCTATGACCTTGCGCGCATCGCCGACAACTGCGAGCACATTCATATGTTCCAGCGCATGTGCGTGCTGCGCGATCTCGAGAACACCTATGAGATGGACCTCAACACCACGTACTGCTGCGTGGCCGGCACGCGCAAGCACGTGGGTGCGAGCTGGAGCAACTGCGACCATTTGAGCAAAGCGCTGGAGATGCTACACATCATCGCCGGCGGTGAGGCTGCATGGCGCGCAAGACCTTTTGTAAGCCAATCCAATTGCTTCGTCGTGCCGCCGATGAAGTTCGCGCAGGAGGCATTGGAGTGCCTTCGCGTCGCGGTCGAGGGCGGCATGCCCGTGCTGCTCCTGTCAGCAGGGCAGGCCGGCGCCACCACACCGGCAACACTGGCCGGCGCAGTGAGTCAGGCCTGGGCAGAATGCATTGGCGGGCTGGTGTATGTGAACGCGATTGAGCCCGGTGCGCCTGCCATTATCGGCGCGTGGCCCTTTGTTTCAGATCTCCGTACCGGCGCCATGAGCGGTGGCTCGCCGGAGCAAGGCTTGATCTCCAGTGGTTGCGCCCAGCTAGGGCTCTATTTCGATCTGCCTTTCGGGACCGCGTGCGGCATGACCGATGCCAACATGCCTGATTTTCAAGCAGGTGCGGAGCGGGCCCATACGCTGATGCCTCCGGCACTAGCGGGCTCTAACCTGATTTACGAGGCGGCGGGCATGTACTCGAGCCTGCTCGGCGTGTGCCCCGAGAGCCTGATCCTCGATAACGATGTATTGGGTGCCACGCTGCGGGCAGTGCGGGGCATCGAGGTGAACGAAAAGACGCTGGGTTTTGATGACCTCGCCCAGGTCTGCCTGGGCGACAAAGGGCACTACTTAGGCTCGGACCATACCTTGGCGGTGATGCAGAGCGAGTACCTCTACCCCGAGGTGGGCAACCGGTTCAGCCCCACTGTGTGGGAGGCTTCCGATAAACCTTTGGCGATCGACAATGCCATTCGAACCCGCGACCACATTTTAGCGACCTATGTGCCGACACATATCCCGCCCGAGGTCGACGCCGAGATCCGCGCCAAGTTTCCGATCCGCCTGATGACAGAAGATCTGGTGGAGAGCGCCTGAGGCAATTAAGCAGCGAGTTGCGTTGCCATCGCGCGCGGATTAGGCACGGCCCTGGTACCACACCTCACCGGTTTGAGGATGCACACCAATATGATGGTCTGCCACAGTCAGGCTCCTGAAATATTCGCCTCCGCCTCTCCATGCATTATCGAGGGGTCTCAGCACAAGATCGCCATAGCGATTTGTCACGACCTGATAATTGCCTGCGGGGGTCTCAAAAACCTCGCCCGCTGCCAGGGTCTCTCGCATCGGACTGCTCCAGATGAGCGGATTCCCCATGCCGTCAGTATCTCCATGACCACCAATCGTCTGGCCTAAATCGGCCGCCTCCCAATTTGGGTGTGATGCGCTTGTTGCTGGCCCACTCGCCTCACAGTAATAGGCATGAATAAACCAGCTGGACTCGGGTGTCGTGCAGCCCTCAGGAAGTGGCTCATATTGATGCTGCGCAACCGAAGGCATTTGTTTAAGCGGTTCCGGGACCGGTGTTTTGGCAGTCGGAGACGCCACTTGGCGCGCCTGTTTGGGGTCTCGATGACTTTCAACGGTATTCAGAATCGATTGAAAATCTTGCGCCGCTGATGGCTTCTCTGCGACAGCACGCGACACGGGGTCACTGTGAGGCCGCATATTCTCATAGATACCCAGCGTGACATTGAACATCTCTTCTCCTTTCTGTCGTAATCCAATATCGGCTTTGCGAATAGACGCGAGTCTCTCGTCAAAGTCGTGGTAAAAAAGTGTCCTGCGATGCACCGTTGCTTTTTCAGCGGCTAGTCATTGCCCTCCAAAGGCAACGCATTGCCGTGCAAACCGGGCCCCACATTTGGCTGAATCAGTTCAGCTTGTGCGCATAGACACGCCATAAACCGCGCAGAGCCTCAATGTTAGTCAGCAAATCAGCCTAAATTGCGCCTTGCTCGTTCATTGAAGCGCCGCGGGGTTTTGCTCAGCAAAACGCTACATCACGTCTAGGTATGTTGATTGCAAAGGGCGTGCCAATTGACCGTGTTGGCCCGTCCCTAGCACCGAATCTGTGCGTTATCCGGGTCGTACAACGGTCGCAGGGAAACGTCTGCTGAAAATCGCTCGCAGGCGACTTCCACTTCATACGTATCGCCCAGCACCGAATCAGCTGGTGCGCCGAGTTCAGCACTGACGTAACCCAGCCCCACTGCTCCTCCGAGGGTGTGCCCGAAGGCCGCGGACGTGATGTGACCCACGATCTCTTCGCCCCGCCAGATCGGCTCGTTGTGATAAATCAGCGGCTCGGGGTCGTTGAGCTTGAGCTGCACCAGACGTCGCGCGACACCCTTATCCTGCTGCGCCAGCAGTGCATCGCGCCCAATAAAACCGCCCAGCTTATCGAACTTGACCACAAAACCGAGCCCCGCTTCCAATGGCGAGTCTTCATCGGTGATGTCGTGACTCCAGTGGCGGTAGCCCTTCTCCAACCGCAGCGAGTTGAGCGCGTGGTAGCCAGCATGCGAGAGCCCAACTGCCTCGCCCGCCTCCACAATGCGGTCATAGACGTGTTGCATGAACTCAGTTGGCACGTAGAGCTCCCAACCCAGCTCCCCCACAAAGGTAATGCGCGAGGCTCGCACTATGGCGTAACCGAGCTCGATTTCGCGACTGGTGGCAAAGGGGAAGCCCGCATGACTCATGTCTGCCCGCGTCAGCGACTGCAACAGGTCTCGCGCTCGCGGCCCCATGATCGACAGCACCCCCATGCTCGATGTCACGTTGGTCAGCACGCAGTGCGCGTCATCGGGAATCTGCCGCTTGAGCCAATAAAAATCGCGTACTTCGGTCTCGGCACCGCCCACGATCATGAACGCCGTCTCGGAGAGGCGCGTGACCGTGAGGTCGGCCTCGATGCCCCCGCGGTCGTTTAGCCATTGGGTGTATACCACCCTACCCGCAGCGACATCGACGTTATTGGCGCAAACCCGGTTCAATACTGTCACCGCATCGCGGCCTTCCAGCCGAAACTTGCCAAACGACGACTGGTCGAACAGTGCAACCCGCTCGCGCACAGCGCGATGCTCTGCCGCGGAGTGCTCAAACCAGTTTTGTCGGCCGTAGCTGTATTCGTATCGGGGCTCCACACCTGCGGGGGCATACCAGTTGGGTCGCTCCCAACCAAAGGCCTCGCCATGGCAGGCACCGATTGTCGCGAGTCGATCGTGGATGGCGGATTTGCGCACGCCACGACCGGTCTCATATTGGCGGTAGGGATAATGGGTGGCGTAAAGCAAACCGAGGCTCTCGCTCACGCGAGACTCGAGATATTGGCGGTTACCCTGAAACGGCATGTTGCGCCGTACATCCACTTCCCACAGATCCACCGGTGGTCTGCCGTCGCGAATCCACTCGGCGGTGACCTTGCCTACACCGCCCGCCGACTGCAGACCGATCGAGTTGAGCCCCGCCGCGACAAAACAGTTTTTCAGCTCGGGCGCCTCACCCAGGTGATAGCGCACATCGGGTGTAAAGCTCTCGGGGCCGCAGAAAAACTTCTGGATACCCGCCTGCTCCAGCGCCGGCAGGCGTTTCATGGCGTCGTGGAGCACTGGCTCAAAGTGATCAAAGTCACCGGCAATCTCATCGAAGCAAAAGTCCTCGGAGATGCCCTCCATACCCCATGGCTTGGCCGAGGGTTCGAAGGCGCCAACCAGTAATTTGCCGGCGTCGTATTTGTAATAGGTGCAGGCGTCGTAATCTCGCAGAACGGGGAGCTCTGGGTTCAACCCCTCTACCCCCTCAAACAGCACGTAATAGGGCTCGCAGGCGTGGAGCGGCAGGTTCACCCCGACCGACGCCGCGAGATCGCGGGACCACATGCCGCCACAGATCACCACATACTTGCTTCGAATCTCACCTTCTGCCGTGAGCACACCCGTGACCTCGTCTCCGTCCCGAAGAATTGCCTCGACCTTGGTGTCGGTGAAAATTCGGGCGCCGCGGCTCTTCGCCCCTTTTGCCAGTGCCTGGGTGATGTCCACCGCGTTGGCGTAGCCATCGGAGGGAATATGGATTCCGCCAAACAGATCGTCGGTCTGTATGAGAGGATATTGCTCGGCGATCTCAGCTACCGACAGCACATTCACCTCGAGCCCAAACACCTTCGCCATGGAAGCACTGCGCTTGAGCTCCTCAAACCGCTCGGCGGTGGCCGCAATCGAGATCGAACCGCACTGCCGATAGCCTGTGGCTTGGCCCGTCTCTTCCTCGAGACCGCGGTAAAGCTGGCTGGTGTAGCGCGCGAGCTGAGTCATATTGATCGAGGTACGCAGCTGCCCCACCAAACCCGCTGCGTGCCAGGTGGTGCCGCTGGTCAGCTCCTTGCGCTCGAGGAGCACCACATCCTGGATGCCGGCCTCGGCGAGGTGATACGCCACGGACACACCAATGACACCGCCACCGACAACAACCACCTCACAGCGATCGGGTAATGCCACCATTAGCTGGCCAACCGCTCGTTGGCCGGGTCGTAGATGGGCTCAGCCAAGACCGTCGCGCGACAGCGTGCATCGAGTAGGCCAATGTCGATCACCGACCCCGGTTCGGCCTGCTCGGGGGGCACGTAACCAAAACCCAGGCTCTTCTCGACCGCATAGCCATAGCCACCCGAGGTGGTCACGCCCACGCAGTTATCGCCGAGGAAAATGGGCTCACCACCGCGCACGTCGGCGTCTTGCGCCTCTACCTCGAAGTAAACCAAACGCAGCGGACCGGCCTCATTGGTTTCGGTAGCGGCTTTACCCACGAAGTCATCCTTGGTGCTTGCGTAGAAGCGCGCCATGTCTGCCTCGAGCATGCTCACCTCGTTGGTGAGCTCCGCTCCCCAGCCGCGATAGCCTTTTTCCATGCGCAAGCTGTTCATGGCATAGAGCCCGAAGTCGGCAATGCCATGTGCTTCTCCCGCCGCCCAGACCGCTTCATAGAGCGCCGGCAAATCCCCCATGGCCGGATGGAGCTCCCAACCGAGTTCACCGACATAGTTGATACGCAGGGCCAAGGTCGGGATCCCGGCGATCTCGATTTGTTGCGCAGTGCGCCAAGGGAAATCCGCATTCTCCAGCGAGGCCTTGGTCAGACCACCCAGCACGTCTCGTGCCTTCGGCCCGGCTAATACGATGACACCGCGCTCCTCAGTGGTATTGCGAATTTCGATCTGCTCACCCGCCTGCACCTGCTGTACCAGATGATCGAGGTCTCTGAGCTCGGCGCTGGCTGCGGAGAGGAGATAAAAGTGCTCGGATGATATCCGTGTCACAGTCGCCTCGCCGAGGATGCGGCCGTTCTTCGAGAGGAAGTGCGCCAATGCGATACCGCCGTCGCGTCGCGGCATGCGATTGGCCAGGATCCGATTCAAAAAGGCCTCGGCATCGGCGCCCGTCACGTCGTATTTAGCAAAGCCGGTCAGATCGATCAGTCCTACCCGCTCGCGCACGGCTTTGCATTCGTCGCGCACCACCTCGAATACATTATTGCGTCGGTAGCTGTGCTCTTCTTCACGGCCGTCCAAAGAGAACCACTTGGGTCGCTCCCAGCCAAACGCCTGGGTGTGCACCGCCCCCTTGGCTTTCAAGGTGTCGTGAAGCGGTGTCAGCCGACAGTCCCGACCCGCCGGGAATTCCTCACCGGGCAAGGGCGTGGCATAGGTCAGGCCGTAATCCTGAAAACCCTTGGCGTGCATATAGGCACGATCTGCAAAGTCACCGAAGCGCCGCGGATCAAAGCCCGTCATGTTGATTTCTGAGTCGCCGTAAATCATCCACTGTGCGAGGTACTTGCCACAGCCCGCGCCCTGAGCAATGCCAAAGGAAGAGCCGCAGCAGAGCCAGAAATTCTCGATGCCGGCGACCGGTCCCAACAAGGGCGGCCCGTCGGCTGAGTGAGGGATGGCACCATTCACGATGCGCTTGATACCCGCCTCCAACATGGGCGGCATGCAGTTCATGGCCCGCTCAAGCCAGGGCATGAGGCGGTCGAGATCGTCGGGGAACAGCTCGCTGTCCGAAGACCACGGCGGCAGGCCATCGGGGCCCCAGGCCTCGGTAAGCCCGGTCGACTCATAGATACCAATCAGACCCGACTTCTGCTCCTGACGGATATAGGCCGAGGCGTAGGGGTCGCGCATCACCGGAAACTCTTCGTCCCGATCGACAAACTCCTGAATCGCGCCGGTGACAATGTAGTGGTGCTCCATATTGCAGATCGGCAGATCCGCCCCGACCATCTGCGCCACCTGGCGCGCAAAACTGCCCGCGGCATTCACCACGATTTCGCAAGTGACCTTGCCCTGCTCGGTGTCGACTTCCCATTCTCCCGAGGGCAACCGGTTGATATCCATCACCCGGTTATGGCGCACGATCTTCACGCCCATGTCGGTGGCACCGCGAGCCATGGCGTTGGTTAGGCCGGATGGGTCGGCGTGACCATCGTCCATTGTCCAAGCGCCCGCAATCACACCGTCGATGTCATAGAACGGGTTGAGCTCTTTGATTTTGGCGGGATCGATGATCTCCATGCGGAAGCCAACGTTGTCGGCAATGCCCTTCATGGAGTGAAACCAGTCGAGATCCGCCTGCTGACGCGCGATGCGAATACCGCCCGAGGCATGCCAGCTCACGTACTGGCCGGTCTTCTCTTCGAGCGTAGGATAGAGACGATTCCCGTAGTCATGGATTTTGGCAAGGTTGTAGTTGCCCACGAGGCTCGGACACTGCCCGGCTGCGTGCCAAGTCGAGCCCGAGGTCAGCTCACCCTTCTCGATCAACATGACATTGGTTTCGCCTTCCTCGGCAAGATGATAGGCAAGTGCCACACCCATGATGCCGCCCCCGACAATCACAATCTTGGCTTGAGAATCGATCGCCATACCACCCCCCTCTTTCTTATGGTCGGGAGCGTAACTCTCCCTACAAAAAAGGGTCAATTCCTTTCCGCTAATCCGTCTGAATCCGCAGAAAATCGTGCGAGCAACACCGCCAAGAGCACTGGCAAAATTTTCCATTTTTTGATGTCGCTTTTGGTCTGATGCGTGTCGGTTTAGGCCAATCCTGAAAGCCCCAATCGCTCCACAGTAGCGCCCAGAATTTGCGGGGGCGTTGCGGCGAAAAAAGTACCGTTTTACGGGCTTTGCCAGTAAAGTAAACGAATGCTTTCGGGGTTCGTCTTGGCCCGGCAACATCGAGTATTAACACCCGCAGAGGTGGCTCGATCAGACCGGAACAAAGGCAAGAGGTGAGCAACACCTCGTGATAGAAGTAGCGCGATGAGTGAACGTGCGAGCAGACGAAAAGGCGGGGGTCGGGCCGGACGACGTGAGGCTCGGGGCCAGTCTGCCACAGCCACCGCACCCTTCATCGAACGCAACATCCCCTACGTTGAGATTCTCAGCGAAGAAAATCTGCAACTCATCGAACACAACGCCGACCGGCTGCTGGCTGAGATTGGCATCGATTTTCTTGACGATCCCGAAGTCCTCGACCTGTTTAAAGAAGCCGGCGCCGATATCGACGGTACCCGGGTGCGCTTCCCCACCGGGATGTGCCGGCAGATCATTCAGGCGACGGCGCCCAGTGAGTACGTGCAGCACGCCCGCAACCCCGAGCGCAGTGTCACCATCGGCGGCAAGCGTACGGTGCTGGCACCCGCCTACGGACCGCCCTTCGTGCATGACCTCGACAAAGGCCGCCGCTACGCCACAATCGAAGACTTTCAGAACTTTGTGAAGCTCGCCTACATGGCGCCCGGCATACACCACTCGGGCGGTACCGTCTGTGAGCCCGTAGACCTGCCGGTGAACAAGCGTCACTACGACATGGTCTACAGCCACTTCAAGTACAGCGACAAGCCGCTGATGGGCTCGGTGACGCATTGGCGTCGTGCGCAGGACTCGGTGGACATGGCGAAGATCGTCTTCGGCGACGAGTTTGTCGACCAAAACTGTGTACTCACCAGCCTGATTAATGTGAACTCGCCGCTGGTGTTCGACAGCACCATGCTGGGTTCGCTCAAGGTCTACGCCAAGAACAATCAGGCGACGGTGGTCTCACCCTTTATTCTCTCGGGCGCCATGTCACCCGTTACCGTCACGGGTACCGTCACGCAGATTCTTGCCGAGGCAATGGCAGGGATTGCCCTGACACAGCTGATTCGCCCTGGCTGCCCGGTCATCTTCGGTACCTTTGCGGCCGCGGTCTCCATGGCCACAGGCGCGCCGACCTTCGGCACACCCGAACCCAGCATGGTGATTTACGCGGCCGGCGCACTGGCACGGCGACTGGGCGTGCCCTTCCGAAGCGGAGGCGGCCTGTGTGGCTCCAAACTGCCCGATGCCCAGGCGGCCTACGAGGCAGCGAACACCTTGCAAACCTCCGCACTGGCCGGCGTCAACTTTATGCTGCACACCGCGGGCTGGCTTGAGGGAGGCCTCGCAATGGGCTACGAGAAATTCATCATGGACTGCGACCAAGCGAACATGATCGCTGTGCTCCTGAACGGGGTGGATGTGTCCGAGAACGGTCAGGCGATGTCAGCCTTTGAAGAGGTTGGGCCGGGCAAACATTTCTTGGGTTCAGCGCACACGCTGGCCAACTTCGAAACTGCTTTCTATCGCTCCACTGTGGCAGATAACAATAGCTACGAGCAATGGTCTGCCGAGGGTAGCCTCGATGCAGCGCAGCGCGCCAACGCGCTGTGGAAACAAATGCTAGCCGAGTATCAGGCCCCAGACCTGGATCCGGCTATTGATGAAGCACTGCAGGCATTTATGACGAAACAGAAAGCGTCATTTGCCGACCGGGACTACTGAGAGGAGATCCTGCCATGTCAGACGAAGAAGACGATATCGTCCTGTCAGAGCTCTCGGACGAAGACCTCGTCCAGCAGATGCACGATGACCTGTATGACGGTCTGACGGAAGAAATTG
>Ga0181606_10002883_pt1 | contig 14679 bp, 15 predicted proteins | sample 041ome_10_FD_132994 | JGI IMG/M metagenome (GOLD analysis project Ga0181606, IMG submission 132994) | Coastal salt marsh microbial communities from the Groves Creek Marsh, Skidaway Island, Georgia - 041412US metaG (megahit assembly) | ecosystem: Environmental > Aquatic > Marine > Intertidal... | reverse complement strand
TAACCGCAATTTTATGGCGGCGCTGGTCTGTGTTGTTGCGGGGCTGCTGTTGATAACCGCCGCCCTTGATCTGCCAGCCTTTGGTGACCCTAATGCGCCGATTCATCTTCATGTGGCGCCACGATATTTGGCTGAAAGCGGTAGCGTGTTGCATATCCCGAATGTGGTGACCACTGTGTTGGCGAGCTATCGCGGTTTTGACACGCTCGGGGAAACAATAGTTGTTTTCACCGCTGGATTGGGTGTGTTGATGCTGTTGGCTGGGGTGACCCGCACGAACCGCCCGGCTAAAAAGGCCAAAGCCGGGTCATCTAAAAAATCGACCAAATCGGGGGCGACCCCATGAAGGATAACCCGGTATTCCGCTTGGCCGCGAAAATCTTGTTTGCGCCGATTATTCTGTTTGGCCTTTATGTACAGTTTCATGGTGACTTTGGTCCAGGTGGCGGTTTTCAGGCTGGGGTAATTATCGCCGCAGCCTTTATCCTGCACGGGCTAGTGTTTGGCCTTGAAAGGGGGCGCCGTTTGGTGTCGGCGCGGGTCAATTTATGGCTGATGGCGATTGGCGTTTTGATCTATGGCGGGGTTGGCGTTGCCAGCCTCTATCAAGGTGGGCTGTATCTTGATTATACCGCGCTGACTGGGACGGTTGGCTCAGGTCAGCATATTGGCATTATTCTTGTCGAATTTGGCGTCGGTTTGACGGTCGCCAGTGTGATGTTAGCATTGTTCCATGCATTTGCTGGTTTTGTTGAGGATCGCAACTGATGCTTATGCAACTTACTGAAATATGGAATTATTTAATTGTCATTTTGTTGATGATGATTGGACTGTTTTTGGTTATTTCGCGCACCAATCTTGTGAAAAAGCTGGTTGGCCTGTCAATTTTTCAAACATCGGTTTTCTTGTTTTATATCACGCTTGGCAAAGTCGCTGGTGGTACCGCGCCGATTTTGACCGAAACTGCCGACACGATTTATTCAAATCCGTTGCCGCATGTGTTGATTTTGACCGCCATTGTGGTTGGCGTGGCCACAACAGCGCTAGGGTTAGCGTTAATTTTGCGCATCAATGAGGCCTTTGGATCTATCGAAGAGGATGAAATTCTTGCGGTTAAGATAGAGGCGTCAGCGACCGAAACGCTAAACACAGATACATCTCCTGCGCCTGCCAAACCTAAAAAATCTGGCGACAGCGTATGAACGAGGGCGGAATGGCGGCGATAATCATGTCAAATTTACCAGCCCTTGTGGTGGTTGTTCCGTTGCTGCTGGCGCCAATTGCGGCGGTGACTGCTGCGCCTAGATTTGCGTGGATGATTGCTTTGGTTGGTGTGGCAAGCGCATTTGTGGCGGCGCTCTTACTGCAATCGCTAACCACAACAATGGGGCGGATCAGCTATCATCTTGGCAATTGGGAGCCCCCATGGGGAATAGAATTTGTTGTTGATTCAGCCACCAGCCTGACATTGGTGGTGATGAGCGGTCTGGCGTTTCTGGCGACGTTATATGCGCGCGGGTCTTTGGCCGCTGAAATTAACCACAAGGATTTGGGCAAATGCTATGCGGCGTGGTTGCTTGCTTGCGGCGGTTTATTTGGCCTTGTTACGACTGGTGATGCCTTTAATTTGTTCGTGTTTTTGGAAATTTCTGCACTGTCATCGGTCATTTTGATTAGCATGGGGGCAGGCACCGATCGCCGCGCCCTTACGGCGGGTTTTAATTACCTTATCATTGGGGCTGTTGGCGCAACATTTTATGTCATTGGTGTCGGCTTTATATATGCTCTTACCGGGACGCTGAATATTGCTGACCTTGCGGTAAGGCTGGGCGAAATTGGGGGTGGCGCTGCGCTCTATACCGGTTTCGGTTTTATGATTGCCGGCATTTTGGTCAAAGCTGCGGTATTTCCAGTGCATGTGTGGCTGCCGGCTGCCTATGGCTATGCACCATCTGCGGTATCCTCTTTGCTTGCTGCGATTGCTACCAAGGCGGCGCTGTATATTTTGGCGCGGCTGCTATTCACGTTATTTGCCGGTGTGCCTGCGATTACCGATTTGGCCTTGACCTATGTGATTGTGCCTTTGTCGATTGCGGGTATTTTTGGCGGCACGCTGATGGCTATTTATGAAAAAGACATCAAATTACTGCTGGCACATTCATCAGTTGCGCAAATTGGCTATATCGCGTTGGGGTTTGGCTTGGCGAGCAAGGCCAGTGTGGCTGCCAGCTTTATTCATATTGGCAATCATGCCCTCATCAAGGGTGGCCTGTTTATGGCTGTTGGTGGTTTTGTCGCGGCGCTTGGCCGGCGGGCAACGCTTAATTCGATTACTGGCATTGGCCGGCGTATGCCAATTACCGCATCGGCATTTTTTCTATGTGGTCTTAGTTTAGCAGGCTTGCCGCTTACCGCTGGGTTTGTGTCAAAGCTATATCTGGTACGCGCCATTTTATCGCAGGATGCCTATGTAATCGCGGCATTAGTGCTGGTCAGCAGTGCGCTGTCTATCGTTTATCTATGGAAGATCGTTGAGGTTATGTGGATGCAGCCAGCACCAGCTAACGCGCCGCATCTAGACGAAAATCCAGCGATTTATGCGCCGTTATGGATTGTTGGTATTGCCAATATCTGGTTTGGCGTTGATGCCGGCTGGTTGGTTGCGGCGGCGCGTGCGGCGGCGGCGGCGGTGATGGGGGGTGGCCTATGATGACGCCGGAAACAGCTCTGCTAGTAGGGATTTTGGCACCGCTTGTGGTGGCTGTGCTGACCCCGTTTTTGGCGGTGCGCAATCTATGGCGCGATGCGGCTGGCCCGCTTGGTGGGGTGGTGACTTTTGTGGCTGCGTTGCATGTCGCGCTGGCGGTGCGGGCGGGTGAAACCCCGCGGCTGTTCGTTGCGCAGATTGCCGATGGGCTCGCCATTGAATTTGCGGTTACGCCGCTTGGTGCGATTTTTGGGTTGGTGGCATCTGGCCTATGGATTTTGGCCGCGCTTTATTCGGTTGGGTATATGCGCGGTAACCATGAAAAACACCAAACCCGCTTTGCCGCTTTTTATGCGGTGGCGGTGCATGCCGCCATGGCGATTGCCTGGTCGGGTAATTTGCTGGTTCTGTTTGTGTTCTATGAAATTCTTACCTTTTCGACCTATCCGCTTGTTACACATAAAGAAAGTCAGGCTGCGCGTGATGCTGGCCGGCTCTATATGAGTATTTTGGTTGGCACCTCAATTGTGCTGCTATTACCGGCAGTGGTTTGGGTGTGGATGGCGACTGGCGATCTGGCATTTCGTAGTGGCGGTATTTTAGCAGGGGCGATTGACCCGCAAATGGTGCCATTTTTGCTCGCTTTATTTGCGTTCGGGGTGGGTAAGGCCGCGCTTATGCCAATGCATAGATGGTTGCCAGCGGCGATGGTTGCCCCAACCCCTGTGTCGGCTTTGTTGCACGCTGTGGCGGTGGTTAAGGCCGGTGTGTTTACCATCTTGACTGTGGTTGTCTATGTGTTTGGCCTTGATTTTCTGACAGGCACTGGTGCCTCAAGCTGGCTGGTGTGGCTGGCATCATTCACCATTTTAGCGTCGAGCTTTGTGGCAATTACCAAGGATGACATAAAAGCCCGATTAGCCTATTCAACCATTAGTCAGCTATCTTACATTGTTTTAGGGGCGGCGATTGCGACAAGCATAGCGGCCCAAGGCGCGGCGCTGCATATCGTTATGCATGCAGCTGGCAAGATTACTTTGTTTTTCTGCGCTGGCGCCATTTATGTGCAGACACATCTTACAAAAATATCCGAGCTGGATGGTCAAGGACGCGATATGCCGTGGGTGTTTGCGGCGTTTTTCATTGGCGCCCTGTCGATCATTGGCATCCCACCGGCAGGCGGTAGCTGGTCGAAATTTATGTTGATGGTAGGTGCCGTCGACGCTGAATTATATATCGTGCTAGCGGTTCTTGGGCTGTCATCTTTGCTCAATATTTATTATTTGTTGGAACCGCTATCGCGCGGGTTTTTCCGTCCAAAAGTTAAGATGGTGGTGGTTGAGTCGCACCCGTTGGTGGTGATACCGCCGGTGGTGACCGCGCTGCTGTCTTTATTCTTGTTCTTCTATGTTGACTTATTTGCTGATTTAGCCGCCATGATGGTGACGCCATGACCTCAAAACCATCTCAAAAAACTCTGGATATGCAAAAGTTAGGGCGCCATTTCACCTGGTTTTTAATTGCCATTGCGGTCCTGCTGGTGGGGCTAGAACTTGTGGTGCATCGCCACGGTGTTGCGGCCATCGAAGACAGCTTTATGTTCCCCGCACTTTATGGGTTTTTGGCGTTTTTGTTTATTGTCCAGGTTGGCAAATGGCTGCGTCTTATGATTATGCGCCCCGAAGATTATTACGAGGGAGGGCCGTCAGATGACTAGTTTGCCTCCCGGACTAATAATGATTATCACTGCGGCGTTGCTGCCATTCGTGCCGCATATCTGGCGCCAAGGCCTTATGTTGGGGGCCATCGCACTGTCGGCCTATGGGTTGATTTTGGGGGCGGGTGACCATTTAGTGTGGCAGGTTTTGGGCTATGACCTAGTGCTTTATCGGGCAGATGCGCTCAGCTTTCCGTTTGCCATCATATTTCACATCGCTGCGGCCCTAAATGTTATTTATAGCTGGCATGATCGGCACTGGTCGCAGCATTGCGCGGCGCTGTCCTATGCCGGGGCGGCGATTGCGGCGCTGCATGCGGGCGATCTCATAACCTTATTTGTGTGGTGGGAAGCAACCGCGGTGACCTCGGTGTTTCTGATTCTGGCGGCTGGCACCGATAGTGCGCGCCGAGCGGCCATGCGCTATCTAATTTTTCAGGTTTTGAGCGGCGTATTGTTGTTGGCCGGGGCGGCTGTGCTAGCGGCGAAAACGGGGTCAATTGCATTTGGTGCTATGACGCTTGGTGACAGTGCTAGCTGGCTGATATTCCTTGCCTTTGGAATCAAGGCGGCGTTTCCATTGTTAAATGGGTGGTTGCAGGACGCCTACCCAGAAGCCACCGTTACAGGCACAGTTGCATTATCGGCGTTTACCACAAAATTGGCGATTTATGCGTTGGCACGCGGCTTTGCCGGAACCGAATATCTGATTTGGATTGGCGCGGCAATGACCGCCTTGCCAGTGTTTTTCGCGGTTATTGAAAATGATTTGCGGCGGGTTCTGGCGTTTAGTTTGAACAACCAGTTGGGCTTTATGGTTGTGGCTGTTGGTATTGGCAGTGAATTGGCGTTGAACGGGGCAGTTGCGCACGCCTTTGTGCATATTATCTATAAAGCGTTGTTGTTTATGAGCATGGGGGCTGTGCTGCATCAGGTCGGTACCATCAAAGCGTCAGAACTTGGCGGGCTTTATAAAAACATGCCCTTTACCATGCTATGCTGTGTGATCGGGGCGATGTCTATTTCGGCGTTTCCTCTGTTCAGTGGCTTTGTCGCCAAATCATTGACGATGACCGCTTTGGGTGACACCGGTATTATGTGGGCGTATTTTGTGTTGCTGTTTGCGTCTGCTGGGGTGTTGGAACATTCTGGGATCAAAATCCCCTATTTTGCATTTTTTGCGCATGATCGTGGGTTTAAGACAGGTGAGGCGCCCCTAAACATGCGCGTCGCTATGGGCATTGCCGCGTTTTTATGTGTGGCGATCGGGGTGTATCCGGCACCCCTCTATAGCATTTTACCGTTTGCGGTTGATTACCACCCTTATGATGCCAGCCATGTTACCGGGCAAATGCAATTGTTGATTTTTGCTATGCTTGCCTTTGTGGTGCTGGTACGGATACGGCTATATCCACCGGAAATTCCGTCTGTTGTGTTGAATTCAGATTGGTTTTACCGGCGTTTAGCGCCGCAAATTGGCCGGCCGGTATTGGGCGCGGTGATGCTGGTGTGGCGCGCATTCTTGTGCCAGATGCGTGGTTTTATTGGCTCGTTTTGGTTTATGCTAGAGCGGTTATTGCGAAGCCCTATTGCCGGTCCCACCATTCCCGGGCCAGCCGCACTGGTGCAACTGTTGTTGCTAATGGGCGTTCTTGTGCTTGGTTATGTGGCGGCCGGCGCCTAAAGCAGGCATAGCGCCATCAGGCAATAGCATTCGTACGTTTGTTTTATACATAATTCTACAAATGCTTGTGTTTTTTGGTATTTATGGGGCGGCACTTGCCGATATTATGCCTGACGCGGCGCCTCGTTTTGCCAGCGTTGAAATTGAGTTGCAACCAGCTGTTCATAAGGCGCCAGTGCGGTTTATGGTAAAGCTGGCTGAAACCGAAACACAGCGAAGCTACGGGTTGATGCATACGCCATATTTGCCAGACCGTCACGGTATGCTGTTTGTTTTTGACACCGCAGCCCTCAGACAGTTTTGGATGAAAAACACGCAAATACCGCTAGATCTGCTGTTTTTTGATGCGGATGGTATGTTGGTAAATATCATCCATTCGGCAACGCCGTTTAGTCTAACCCCGCGTGTGTCTGCTGGACCGGCGCGCTATGTACTGGAAATCAATGGTGGACAGGCGGCAAAACTCGGCGTGCGGGCAAGTGCGCGTCTGATCTTGCCATTGCCGGTTCCGTCTAATCGCCAATAAAAGTGAAATAAAACGTATTTTACATGCGAACAAGGCTTGAAAAATACCTGTAGTGGGGATAAGAAAGCATCGTCGGAGTGTAGCGCAGCCTGGTAGCGCATCTGGTTTGGGACCAGAGGGCCGGGAGTTCGAATCTCTCCACTCCGACCATTTTTTGCGGGCCTCAGCCGGCGTCGGGCGTTGCGGCTCTTCAGACTGACCGAGGGGGCCGACCGTGATAGCCAGAATCTATAAACCAAGCAAAACAGCCATGCAATCCGGGCGCAGCGCCACAGTCAGCCGCGGCCATGACTGGGTGTTGGAATTTCCGCGTCAAACCGCGGTACGGCCAGACCAACTGATGGGCTGGCAATCGTCATCTGACACTGCGCGCCAAGTTAAGATGCGCTTTCCCGACAAGCAAGCAGCGGTCGCCTATGCCGAGGCACACAATATCGATTTTCAGGTGATTGAGGCGAAATCACGCCGCGTAAAGCCGCGTGCTTATGCCGATAATTTTGCCTTTAACCGCACCGGAGCGTGGACGCATTAAGCAGGGTTATGTTGGCCGGGCCGCCAGCGTTGCGCGGGGCGATCTAACATCTGGACATCTTTGTGCAATTCAGGCACAAACCCTAACAATGGTTCCGTAGCTCAACTGGATAGAGCAGCTGACTTCTAATCAGCAGGTTGGGGGTTCGAGTCCTCCCGGAATCGCCATATTTTCCTTTTAAAAACTATTTAACTTGAACTGATCTGGGTTTAGCGCTTTTATCTATCTATTGTATTTGTGTGAGGTCGACCACCAGCCCTCATTAAAAAAAGGTCAGATCAATGAATTTTATTGCCACAAGCGCTATCACCGTGCAGTCCCGTATAAAACGCCGCTCATACAAAGTTGAAATGACAATTTTGGCGGGGCTTGCGTTGGGTATTTTGTGGTTCGTCCTTTAGGGGGGATACCGCCCCTATGCGCCCGCACAAATGCCGTATATTGTGCGCGGCGGTGTCATCGTCCCCTAAATTGATTTGTAATATGGCTGTTTTTCTTTCACAGTTTTGTCTTTGATAATGATTAATGGCACTGTGTGGAGAGGGCTGTTATGGATTTTCTCTTCGGTCGATATTCGCTGTTGTTTTATGCTGGGCTGGCCTTTATTGTGGCAACGCTTGCCTCCTTTGAACATAGCGGCTTTGGCGTTGTGGCTGTGGTGTTTGGGGTGCTTACAGCCTGTGGGTGTTATGATTACGCGCAGAAAAAACGAGGTGTTTTAGCCAACTATCCGCTGTTGGGGCGATTTCGGTTTTTCTTTGAAATGATCCGGCCGGAATTGCGCCAATATTTTTGGGAATCAGACACTGATGAATTGCCTTATTCGCGTAACCAGCGGGCGATGGTCTATCAGCGCGCCAAAAACATCAACGCGGCGCGGCCCTTCGGCTCTATTCTGGATATGTATGAAGAAAATTTCAATTGGCTGAACCATTCAATAGTGCCAACCCACATTACCGAGAGTGATTTTTACACAAAAGTCGGTGAGGGGCCAAAGGCCTATGATATTTCGATCCTAAATATTTCTGGAACCAGTTTTGGCGCCTTGTCGCCGCCGGCGATCGAAGCCCTGTCAAACGGAGCCAAGCGCGGCGGCTTTGCGCAAAACACTGGCGAGGGTTCGTTTTCGAAATATCATGAAGCTGGTGGCGGCGACACCATCTGGCAGATATCAACCGGCTATTTTGGGTGCCGCACCAAAGACGGACGGTTTGACCCAGAGGCGTTTCGCGCCAAGGCGCAATTGAACCAGATCAAAATGATCGAAATAAAAATCAGTCAAGGCGCAAAGCCCGGTCACGGGGGCATGCTAATGGCGCCAAAAGTTACACCTGAAATTGCCGCTACCCGCGGCATTCCTGAATATGCAGACTGTATTTCGCCGGCAACCCATTCAGAATTTTCAACGCCTAATGAGCTTCTTGCCTTCGTGGAAAAATTGCGGCATCTGTCGGGTGGCAAGCCGGTTGGTATAAAATTATGTATCGGCCATCCGTGGGAATTTATTGCGATTGTCAAAGCCATGGTCGACAGCGGCAAGCGCATTGATTTTATCACTGTGGACGGGGCCGAAGGTGGCACCGGTGCAGCGCCGGTTGAATTTGCCCAGCATATTGGCTCGCCGTTGCGCGATGCGCTTGTGTTTGTTGACAATTGTTTGCGGGGCGCAGGCCTACGTGACCGTGTGAAAATAGCCGTGTCGGCAAAAATTGTCAGCGCTTATGATATTATTAAGCACTGTGCGTTGGGGGCTGATTGGTGCAATATGGCGCGGCCCTTTATGTTTGCAATTGGGTGTATTCAAGCGCGTGATTGTGCTTCTGGCAATTGCCCGAGCGGTGTCGCCACAATGAACCAAAGACGCTTCCGGGTTATCGATGTGAAGGCCCGTGCCGAACGGGTCTATAGTTTTCATAAAAACACCGTTGCCGCGTTAACAGAAATGCTAGCGGCGACCGGGGTAACCCATACCAAGCAGCTTAACCGGCGGCATATTGTCAGGCGGCTTTCGGCAAGCCAAATAAAGCTGGCTGAGCAAATTTACCCAAAAGTTGAGATAAACGCGCTGATCGACGGAAAGCCGGTTGAAGACCCACGCTTGTCGTCCTATTGGCACCGGGTGAATGGTGATAGTTTTCAGCCCATTGATAGAGCCCGTACATAGGCGTTAGGCGCTGGTTTCAATCGGCGCGTCAGAGGCGCCCCATTCACTCCACGAGCCGTCATAAACAAAGGTTTTTTCATTGCCAAGGAGCGCAAGCCCAAGCGCTAAACCACAGGCCGTAATACCAGACCCACAGCTGGTAATCACTGGCCGGTCAACATCTATGCCACCGGCCGCAAACGCCGCGGCTAGACCGTCAGTGTCTTTTAGGGCACCGTTATCAAGTAAGCTGCTGATCGGGACATTTGACGATCCCGGAATATGGCCGCTGCGCAACCCTGCGCGTGGTTCTGGGTCGGTGCCAGCAAAACGGCCAGCCGATCGTGCGTCAGCAATCTGCCCGGCCACCCCGGTTTCAACAAGCACCCGAAGGCCAGCCATGTTGATGACATTCGCCCCTACCGAAGGACGAATGGAAAAGGCACCGCGTTTTTTTGGGGCGGTCGGGCCGCTGTCAGTTGCCCCATCAAGCGCTAGCCACGCTTGCAAGCCACCGTTTAAAACGCTGACCTTGGCATGGCCAAACAGCCGCAACATCCACCAGGCCCGCGCCGCGCTCAGATGTGCTGAATCGCAATAGACAATGATATGATCGTCATTTCCTAAACCTAACGCTTGCATATGGTCGGCAAACAGGTCTGCAGGCGGTAATGCGTGCGGCTGTGACACGGTTTTATCGGCAATCACATCAATATCAAAACGGCCTGCGCCAGCGATGCGGCGGCTGTTAAATTCTGCATTAGCGTCACGTCCTGTGGTCGGCAAATGCGAGCTGGCATCAAGTATTTGTACCTGCGGGTTATCGTATGTGGTGATCAGCCAATCGGCTGTTACAACAAGGGGCACATCAGTCATGGGGGTTACCTTTTGATAGGGTGAATTGGGGGGCAGCCGTTAAAGCCAAGATGGTACAGGCAGGTCTTTGCCACGCAAAAATTCAGGATTCCAGACTTTTGATTGATAGCGTTGGCCGCTGTCGCATAGGATCGTCACAATGGTATGGCCGGGACCAAGCGCTTTGGCCATGGCCACTGCGCCAGCGACATTGATTGCGGTTGAACCGCCTAAATAGAGCCCTTCATGCTGCATCAAATCAAAAATAAGCGGTAGAGCGTCTGTGTCAGATAAGCAAAATGCCATATCTACCGGGGCTTCAGCCAGATTTTTGGTGATGCGTCCTTGTCCAATGCCCTCGGAAATTGACGTGCCGCTCGATTGCAGTTCGCCATGCGCATAATAATTATACAGTGCCGATCCTTCTGGGTCAGCAAGACCAATTTGGACAGCTTGATTACGCTCTTTTAAATATTTTCCGACCCCAGCCAGTGTGCCGCCAGACCCAACCGCACAAATAAACCCGTCAACTTTGCCATCGGTTTGTTGCCAGATTTCGGGGCCAGTTGATTGGTAATGCCCCAGCATATTTGCAGTATTGTCAAATTGATTGGCCCAAATAACGCCGCCATCATGCGTTTTTGCCAATTCCTCGGCAAGCCGCTCAGAATAGCGCACATAATTGCCGGGATCTTTGTATGGGGCGGCCGGAACCAGGCGCAGGTCAGCCCCGCAAACACGCAAAACATCCTTTTTTTCTTGGCTTTGTGTTTCGGGCATCACAATGACTGATTTATAGCCCTTGGCATTGCCGACCATAGTCAACCCAATGCCGGTATTGCCTGCGGTGCCTTCGACAATCAACCCGCCCGGGCCCAGCAGCCCGCGCGCCTCAGCATCTTCAATAATGGCCTTGGCCGCACGGTCCTTGACCGAGCCGCCGGGGTTCATAAACTCGGCTTTGCCATAAATGTCACAGCCGGTTAGTTCCGAGACAGCCTTGAGGCGAATCAGAGGTGTGTTGCCAATAGCAGCGACAAAGCCAAGTGATGGAGTGCTGGTCATATAAAATCCTATGCGGTTTGGCGGGTCAGCAAAGCCACAGACTACGAAATGCACAGGCTATGACTGTCTGACCTTAAGAACTGTCTGTGCTGACCAATTTAATCGACGGTTACAATTTGTAAATGAAATTCCAAGCTTGGCACCTATCATCGAACGTGGCAGGCTATCTGCTTTGTTAGAGTCAACAAGTCAGCGCATTGCCCCTATATGGGGGCTGCGGTGACGCAGGTACTAAAATTGGATTTTTGATGGCGCGTATAACACTTATTCGGCATGGCAAAGCAGAAATGCCCAGGATCGGCGAAGAAGATTTTGCGCGTGGGTTAGTGCAACGTGGCGTCCAAAATTCTGAAGATATCGGGGCCTTTATGCTTGCCCATAAAATGCTACCAGACCGCACATTAGTCTCACCGGCAGCCCGTACCCGGCAGACTTATGAATTGATGTCTTCTAGCTGGCCGGATGAGTCGCAGGCGCTGTATCTTGATGCTTTGTACGAGGTCTCAGCAGATACCTTGTTACGGTTGATTTTTGACCATGCAGGTGATGTTGAAAATGTCGCTGTGGTTGGTCATAACCCTAGCCTTGTGATCTTGTTGTCACATTTTGTGGGGTTTGACGGCGGCGATATGAATTTGGGGTATTTTCCGACCTGCTGTGTTGCTGATGTTGGGTTCGACGCGGCAAGGGTAGCGGATATTGATCCGGAAGCGGGTCGCTTGTTGTCATTGGTGCGAGCCCGAGATCTGTCGCCCCTAATGTAATAATTTTTCAAAAAAATGAAAAAAAGTCGCGATCCGGTTGGGGTGTGGGTTGACAGTGTTGTTTTAGCGTATTAAATCGTTGAAACATTTTGCTGCATAGGATGCTTGGCATTTATGAAACGAGATCGAATCGAAACCGACCACGAGCGTGATTTATTCAGGGCTATTTTGGCGCTTGAAACGCCGGATGAGGCGCGTGATTTTTTTTATGATTTATGTACGCCAGCCGAACGTGAGGGGCTGGTTGATCGGTGGCGCGTGGCCCAAATGTTAGTCAAGAAAGTGCCCTACAGAAAAATTGCTGAAGAAACCCAAGTAAGCACCGCAACAATCGTAAGGGTCGCGCGGTTTCTCAATAATGGTTTTGATGGTTACAAAACCATCATGAACAGATTAGACAAATAGCCGCCTACCAACCCAAAAATTTGAATAGCGCCATAAATATTGCAGTAACGAAAATAGTGGATCACATAATGGATAATGAAAAGCGGCTTAAGATAGCCATACAAAAATCTGGGCGGTTGGCGGATGTGTCGCTGCAGCTCTTAGAAAACAGTGGCATTCACCTGTCAAAAAGCCGCGATCAGCTTTTATGTAGGGCGCAAAATTTTCCGTTAGATGTGTTTTTGGTTCGTGATGACGATATCCCTGCATTTTTGGCAACTGATGTATGTCAGCTTGGCGTTCTTGGGCAGAATGTACTGCGTGAAAAACAGGCTGTTGGAAATGGTCAATTTGGCGCTCTTAAAGAAGAGCTGCCGCTTGGCTATGGTCGCTGTCGGTTGTCGATTGCGGTTCCGCAAGATTTTGCTTATTCCGGGCTGGCATCATTAAATGGCAAGACCATTGCGACATCCTATAAAGGTTTGTTGGGGGCGTATCTAAAGGCGCATGATATTGACGCGAATATTGTGACGATGCAGGGCGCTGTTGAGGTGGCGCCGCGAACCCATCTTGCCGATGTGATCTGCGATTTGGTGTCGACCGGCAATACGCTGACCTCTAATGGGCTTGTCGAAAGGGATGTGATTTTGCGGTCAGAGGCGGTTTTGGTCAAAAACCAAATTGCAGATAGCGACATTGCAAAAATTTGTGACAAGTTGTTGTCGCGCATTAAAGCCGTGCAGCGTGCCGCCAAAAGCCGTTATATCATGCTCAATAGCCCGATCGACAGCCTTGCCGCTATCAAGGCGGTGTTGCCCGGGTCACAATCGCCAACAGTTATGCCGCTACAGGGCCGCGATGACATGGTTGCAGTGCATGCGGTATGCGAAGAGGGGGTGTTTTGGGACACTATGGAAGATCTTAAAGCGAACGGGGCAAATTCTATCCTTGTTGTGCCAATTGAAAAAATGCTGGATTAGGGCAAAATATGATGGGAACTGACACCGATAGCGTTACCGAATCTCTGGCAATTTGCCAGCGCGCACGCCCTGAAATTTTAGCCATGCCTGGGTATGTTTCGGCCCGATCAATCGAAAAATCTGATGGCACTACAGTGTTTTTGGATGCCAATGAATGTGCCTATGACCCTTTTGTGGGGGCTGATGGATTATCACGTTACCCAGAACAACAGCCAGCCGTTCTGCAAGACGCGATTTGCCGGTGGCTTGATGTGACAACGCGGCATATAACGATCACACGCGGTGCAGATGAAGCTATTGATTGCCTGATGCGCGCATTTTGCGTGCCGACGGTTGATAATGTTGTGATATGCCCGCCCACCTTTGCAATGTATGCCCAATCCGCCATGTTGCAAGGGGTGGAAGCGCGCCCAGCAGGGCTTGATAAAAACTTTGACTTGGATTTCAATTCCATAACACAAGCATCTGATAAAAATACAAAAATAGTTTTTGTGTGCTCGCCAAATAACCCCACAGCAAACCTTATGTCGCGCGACCGTATTGTGCAGCTATGCCGTAAATTTGCGGGCGTCGCTTTGGTTGTTGTTGACGAAACATATATTGAATTTTCAGACGCTGAAAGTCTGCTGGCTAGCCTTGATGATTTTGCCAATCTTGTGGTGTTGCGCACCTTGTCAAAATCGCATGCGGCGGCTGGGTTGCGGTGTGGGGTGGCGGTGGCGCGGGCCGATGTCACGTCATTGCTGCAAAAGGTTTTGGCGCCATACCCGTTGCCGCAGTCTGTTGTTGATGCCGCGATAAAAATACTCACACCGGCAACACAAAAACAGCTTGCTGCGAAACGTGCTGATATTGTTGCCCGCCGAAAATTACTGGTGGCTAGTCTTGCGGCGCACAATGACATTGTGCGGGTTTTGCCGTCTGACGCTAATTATGTGTTGCTTATTGTGAAAGATGCGGCGGCATTTTGCGCAAAATGCCGGGCGGCGGGGATTATTGTGCGGAACCAGTCACACCAACCGGGATTGGCGAATGCGGTGCGTGTGTCAATAGGAAGCGAAACCGAAATTGAGGCTTTTTTGGCCGCAATAAATGGCACTGCTGTGCCCGTGCTGGTCCCGCAACGCATCCAAAAGATAACCCGCAAAACAAGCGAGACAGCTATTTCGGTTAAAGTCAATCTTGATGCTGCAGCCCCAGTCCTCATTAACACCGGGGTTGGATTTTACGATCATATGTTGGATCAAATCGCCAAACATGGTGGGTTTTCACTAGAATTGGAGTGCGCCGGTGATCTTCATATCGACCCGCACCATTCTGTT
>Ga0181606_10002865_pt1 | contig 14732 bp, 10 predicted proteins | sample 041ome_10_FD_132994 | JGI IMG/M metagenome (GOLD analysis project Ga0181606, IMG submission 132994) | Coastal salt marsh microbial communities from the Groves Creek Marsh, Skidaway Island, Georgia - 041412US metaG (megahit assembly) | ecosystem: Environmental > Aquatic > Marine > Intertidal... | reverse complement strand
TAGACTGCTCCTGCTTCTTTAAGTTTCGATACCAATTCATCAACAGAACCAACCTTGACACCCGCCGCGCGCGCTTGTGGTTCGCCTGTTGAAACGATCTTCAAACGTGGTGTTACATCTACACCAAGATCCACTGCTGTTTTTGTGTCCAGCGGCTTTTTCTTGGCCTTCATGATGTTTGGAAGTGATGCATAACGTGGCTCATTCAAACGTAGATCAACGGTGATAACCGCTGGCATCTTCACTTTGATTGTTTGCAGACCGCCGTCTACTTCGCGTGTCACTGTTGCGCTGTCACCTTCAACACCAACTTCTGATGCGAACGTCGCTTGTGACCAACCAAGAAGGGCCGACAACATCTGACCTGTTGCGTTCATGTCATTGTCAATCGCTTGTTTACCACAAAGAACAACGCCTGGCTGCTCGTCGTCGACGATCGCTTTTAGGATTTTCGCAACGGCCAGCGGCTCGATGTCATTGTGAACATCATCTGTCGCTGTGACCAAGATCGCGCGATCTGCACCCATCGCCAATGCTGTGCGCAGTGTTTCTTGTGATTTTTCAACACCAATTGAAACAACCACAACTTCTTCTGCCAAACCTTTTTCTTTAAGGCGAATGGCTTCTTCCACTGCGATTTCGTCAAATGGGTTCATTGACATTTTAACGTTCGCCAGATCGACACCTGAACCATCCGCTTTTACACGAACCTTCACATTGTAGTCGATCACGCGCTTGACAGGCACAAGTACCTTCATGATCATAGGTCTCCTTAACGACATAATTCCCGAGTCATTACTCGCTTTGCCGCCTTAGATATAGGTTTGTGCAGATGTGTAATAGGGCAAAATCGTCACGCCTGTGCAAAAGAACGTCGCGTTCCGCAATATTATTGCGCTAACGGTTAGCGCCAGGCACCCAAAGTACGTCATCAACGCCGTTATTATTAGCAATCCGACCCGCCACAAAAAACCAATCAGACAGGCGGTTTAAATACTTCACGGCGGCAGAATTGATCTCTTCCATTGAAGCCAACTCGACGCACAAACGTTCCGCGCGCCGTGCAACTGTACGGCAAACGTGTAGCTTGGCTGCCAATACCGATCCGCCTGGCAGAATAAAACTGCGCAAGGGTTCCAAATTATCGTTCATCACGTCAATTTCCGATTCAAGACGATCCACCTGCCCATCGATAATCCGCAAGGGTGGATATTCTGCGTACTTATCGTTTTCCATTTCTGGACGGCATAAATCAGCACCTAAATCAAAAAGATCATTCTGGATCAGCGACAGAAGTATGTCCAACTCGCCCTCTGCGTCCAACCGCGCCATACCAACGGTGGCGTTTAATTCGTCCGTGGTTCCATAAGCGGTCACACGCAAGGAATGTTTTGCAACCCGTGATCCATTCCCCAGCGCGGTTTCCCCCGCATCCCCCGTCTTGGTGTAAATTTTATTTAAAACAACCACGATTTAACTCCCCGAGGTAAAGTAAACAAACGCAAGAATAATCAACACCGCAACAAACTGTGCAGCAATGCGAAGTTGCATCAACTTGTTTGCATACTTGCGGTTAAATTCACCACCACGGCCAAAGCCACCGATGCCAATAATCAAGATAACCGCAACCGCAGCCATCGACAGCACCACTAGTATAAAGAGCGGATCGTCAGCCATCTCATTACTCCTTCGTCTTTGTGCCTGTATCTAGCGGTCTTCTTCGTAAAAGCGAATGCCAATCCTGAAAAAATTTTAAATGACGCTAGCCCTTCGCGACAACCCATTCAAACAGACGCGCGGGTAACACGCGTTTTAGTGCCGACATCATGTATGTTGGACGTGTTACATAGTAATTGTAACGCGGGCTTTTTGCCTCTAGCGCATGTGCCAATTTAATCGTCACTGCATCAGCAGGAAGCTCAAAACGATCTGGGCCACGGCTTTCATAAAGTCGCTTCATTAATGTGTTTTCATATTGATCAGCACGCACCGACCCGCGCCAATCAATCCACTTTTCAAAATGGGGAATGGAATTTTGTCGGATGTCCGAGGTGATTGGCCCAGGCTGGATCAAACTCACGTGGATGGGCGTATCCCGCATTTCCAAACGCAGCGTTTGGGTAAGACCCTCTAATGCGAATTTTGTAGACACATAGGCCCCACGCCATTTCATGGGCGTGAACCCCAACACAGACGAACAATTCACAATGCGCCCATGGCCCTGCGCTCGCATAATCGGGATGATCAATCGTGTCAGATCGTGATAGCCAAACAAATTCGCCTCGTAAATTGCGCGCAATGCATCGCGCGGCAAATCCTCAACAGCGCCAGGAATGGCATAGGCCCCATTGTTATAAAGCGCATCAAGCGTCCCGCCCGTACGCCGCAAAGTTTCGGCCACCGCTTCGCGTAGGGTATCCTCTTCCTCATAATCAAGAGGGAAGCTTTCTAATCCCTCGTCCCGCAGGCGTGCGCAATCTTCTTCTCGTCGACATGTCGCAAACACACGCCAACCCCGAGCGGCCATGCCATGCGCCGCATCATACCCAATCCCCGAGGAACACCCCGTCATCAAAACCGTTTTCGTCATCCTGTCATCCCCAAATTATGCATTAGCATGGGAGATTTTCAACAGTTTGACTAGTCAGCTTTTTTCAACAGTTTTTTTTGAAATCTAACCAAATCCATTGGTTTCCAAGACGCGCAATTTTTACCCATGATCCAGATGAACTGGTCAACAGCTGAACCGCGGTGCTGCGCTCTAACTAGGCAATGACACCATTCCGTGTACTCGGCCAGTTGCGCATATTCGCCCGATTGACCGATACAGCATAAAGGTTTTCGTCGCTCGGTACCGCTGCTGAAACAACGGGCACCATATCCTCTAAAATATTTTAGATAATTGCGCTTGTTTCTGTGTCAGCGCTGACTTTCCACAAAGTAGCGTGCGCTGGAACATTGACATGTGACGCAGCCTCTGGGTGATTATCAGATTAACTACTGCGCAAGGCGTTTGGCGCGGCGCGCGCAACTTCTTCTCGATCAAATGATCGATCGATTGGTTCGACATCATCAATTGGTGCCAAAACTTCAGAAACCGAAGTTGTCAATGCAGGCTAAAAATCCTGACCGCCACTTAGTTCAAAAAACGCCCAGTCCAACATGACAAAGCACAAAAACAAATACTTTCACAAGTCACCGCTAAGCCCTCAAAAAATGTGAACATATGATTCTTTTTAATGTACAAACTATCCAAAATTATTGTCAGAAAATTCGGTATTTTTCCCCGATGGATGCTTTACCCCATTCTAGTTGCAGAGTATCAATTCGAAATGAGCTTTACCAACGACCCCACCGACACTGGACTAATCCTTGCTGAACCCTTGCGCCGCGCAATCGGCGAGCGGTATCTGACCTATGCCCTGTCCACAATCATGCACCGAGCCTTACCGGATGCACGTGACGGGCTGAAGCCTGTGCATCGACGCATTCTTTATGCGATGCGCGAATTGCGCTTAGCCTCAGCAGGCGGATTTCGGAAATCCGCAAAAATCAGCGGCGATGTTATGGGCAACTATCACCCACATGGGGACGCCGCTATTTATGACGCGATGGCGCGCTTAGCTCAGGATTTCAACGTACGCTATCCATTGGTTGACGGCCAAGGAAACTTTGGCAACATCGATGGAGACAACCCTGCGGCCAGCCGATACACCGAGGCACGCATGACCGCCTTGGCCGAGGCATTGTTGGACGGCCTAAACGAAAATGCGGTCGATTTTCGTGACAACTATGATGGCACATTGCAGGAACCCGTTGTGCTGCCCGCCAGTTTTCCAAACCTATTGGCCAATGGAGCCAGCGGAATCGCGGTGGGCATGGCCACAAATATTCCGCCACATAACATCGCGGAACTGTGTGATGCGTGTCTGCACCTGATCAAAACCCCCGATGCCCGCGACGACACATTGTTAAACTATGTGCCTGGCCCTGATTTCCCGACGGGTGGTATGATCGTCGAAAGCCCCGAAAATATTCGTAACGCTTACGCCACTGGACGCGGATCCTTCAGGTTACGCGCAAAATGGGAGGTCGAGGACTCAGGCCGGGGACAATGGCAAATCGTCATTACGGAAATCCCGTATCAGGTTCAAAAATCAAAGTTGATCGAAAAGATCGCGGAACTGATCAATTCCAAAAAAATCCCGATCCTTGCAGATGTTCGCGACGAAAGCGCCGATGACATTCGCATGATATTGGAACCGAAATCGAAAAACGTGGATCCAGATATTTTGATGAACACAATGTTCAAAAACTCTGATCTTGAGGTGCGTTTTTCACTGAATATGAACGTTTTGATTGACGGTGTCACACCCAAGGTGTGTAGCCTGAAAGAAGTTCTGCGCGCCTTCCTTGACCACCGTCGTGACGTTTTGGTGCGCCGCACTACATTCCGTGTTGAAAAAATTGATCACCGTCTTGAGGTGTTAGAAGGCTTGATCATCGCCTTCCTCTGTTTGGATCGTGTCATCGATATTATCCGTTATGACGATGATCCGAAACTGGCGCTGATGGCCGAAAATTGGCAAGTCGATCATGTACGCGCTACATCAGAGGCCGACTATATCGGGCCAGACACAGGGCGCGACGGGGAACTAACCGAGGTCCAAGCCGAAGCCATTTTGAACATGCGGTTGCGCTCTTTGCGGCGTCTGGAAGAAATAGAACTGGTGAGGGAACGCGATGCATTAATGGAAGAACGCGCAGGTCTTAGCGATCTATTGGAAAGCGATAGTTTGCAATGGGCACGTGTTGCAGAGCAGTTGAAAGAAACCAAAAAGCAATTCGGCAAAGATTACGCTGGAGGTGCAAGACGCAGCCAATTTGCCGAGGTGGCAGACGCGGAAGATGTCCCGATCGAGGCGATGATCGAACGCGAACCAATCACAATTGTATGTTCTAAAATGGGATGGATCCGCGCCATGACGGGTCACATCGATCTGAACCGTGAATTAAAATACAAAGACGGCGATGGTCCTGCCTTTATCTTTCACGCCGAAACCACCGACCGCCTCTTGGTCTTGGGCAGCAATGGGCGGTTTTACACAGTCTCTTGCGCAAATCTGCCGGGCGGACGGAGCACGGGTGAACCTCTACGTTTGATGGTAGACCTCCCGAACGAGGCAGCAATTGTCACGATGTTCACCTATACGGCTGGAACTAGATTATTGGTTGCCTCTAGCGCAGGAGACGGGTTCATCGTGCCCCAAGATGACGTCATTGCCCAGACGCGGACAGGAAAGCAAGTGCTGAATGTTAAGGGCGAATATACCGCCGCTGTGTGTCGCGTAGTGAAAGGCGATCACATCGCCGTGGTCGGGGAAAACCGCAAGGTTTTGATCTTCTCTGTCGAAGAACTGCCAGAAATGGGGCGCGGCAAAGGTGTGCGTTTGCAAAAATATAAAGATGGCGGCTTGTCTGATGCGACCACCTTTAATCTGGAAGAAGGTCTCAGCTGGCTGGATCCCGCTGGACGCACGCGCATCGAAAACGATTTGGCCGAATGGATCGCAAAACGCGCAAGTGCAGGCCGCATGGCACCGCGCGGCTTCCCGCGCGACAATAAATTCACAAGCTAAAAGACAAAACGCACGCGCAAAATAAATCATGTGTGTGCATGCGTTTTTAGAAACCTGCGTGCGCCTGCTAGGGTGCACGCATTTTAATAGCGACTTACCCGCGGCCTTTCCACGGTACCATGATCCTTTCGGCCCAGCGCATCAACATATCGATCGCAAAACCAATCGCACCAATCAGAATAATGCCCAAGATCACAACGTCAGTTTGCTGGAACTTTGACGCAACCATGATCATCATGCCTGCCCCTTTTTCCGCAGCCACCAATTCCGCGGCCACAACGGTTCCCCAACACACCCCCATCGCAACCCGGGCGCCGGTAAAGATTTCGGGCAAGCTGTTGGGCACGATCACGTAGCGCATGATTTGCCATTTTCTCGCGCCTAATGAATAGGCCGCATGCACCTTTGAAATGCGCACACCCGATACGCCCGCACGTGCTGCAATTGCCATGATCCAAAGCGCCGCCAAGAATAGCAGGATGATTTTCCCAACTTCACCAATCCCCGCCCAAATAATCACGAGAGGGATCAACGCAAGCGGTGGAACAGGGCGCATGAATTCAACGATTGGGTCGAACCATCCGCGGAACCAATCAGACAGTCCCATCGCATACCCCAGTGGAATACCAACAAGCGCGCCAAAAAAGAAACCAACAACAACACGGAATAGTGAATACCCCAAGTGTTCGACAAGCATAAAGTTCTTGAAACCCGCTGTTGCGATTTCAACCAAACGGTCCTTCACAGCTTCGGGCGCCGGAAGCCAGATCGGCTCCATTTGCACACCTTTGTTAGGTTCAATGTTCAGTGTTCCCTTGGGGGTCACAGCAATACGCAAATTTGGAACAAATACCTCACCACCGGGTGAGATTGCCTGTCCTTCAACGGCAATGATTTTAGCCCCGTCTTTACGGCTAACCTCATCATTGGCATCCCATTTCAGCAGTTTGTTTCGATATGCTTGAATTGCAACGCCATCATTCTTTGCAGACTGTGCACCTTCGTCGACCGAAATCTTTGGCGGGGTTTCACCCGCGCCAAACACTACTACATCCACCGTCGCATCTTGTGTTAATCCATCGGGAAGCTCAATCGTATAGGAAAATCCTGTCGCGCCCTGGAATGCGCCTGGCATATGCAACACGCTGGGCAACCAACGGGACCCCGTAAATGATCCCCATAAGACAAAGATCAAAACAATTGAAATGACCGAGGCCGCGGAATTTGATGTCACCGCACTTTCATCGCCAAATGTTACCGTTTTCAGCGCACCAAAATCTTGCTTTGGTGTCATAAATCGCCGCACAATCCGCCAAATACCCAAGGTCAGCATGATCAACAGCACGTAGCTAATAAGGTACGGCAGCACCATCACGAATGTTGCAAGGACATTGAAAAGCTCACTTATTAGCTGCGTGAAAATGTTCATGACTGCGCCTCCATACGGCCCATAATCTCTTCTTCCATATCCCAAATCATGGATAGGATCTCTTCCCGCTTCTCGGCATAGTCGGGGTGTTTTTTGACTTCGCGTAAATCTTGGTAGACCCCCAAATCAGCAAAGGGCAAACGGTATTCACGATGAATACGCCCAGGTCGAGGTGCCATAACCAACAAACGCTCACCCAGCAACAATGCTTCTTCAACTGAGTGAGTAATCAGGATAATAGTTTTGCCCGTTTCTTTCCAAAGTTTCAAAACCAGCGACTGCATCTTTTCGCGTGTCAGGGCATCAAGTGCGCCAAGCGGTTCGTCCATTAGGATCACATCAGGTTCATTTGCCAAACAGCGGGCCAATGCCACACGCTGCTGCATACCACCTGAAAGTTCGTAAACGGCTTTTTCTTTGAAATCACCCAAACCCACAGTGTCCAACAAGTGGTCAACGGTTTCACGGATTTCACCTTTGGGTATTCCCTTCATTTTGGGACCAAAGCCAACATTTTCACGCACGCTCATCCATTCAAATAATGCGCCTTGTTGGAACACCATGCCACGTTCTGCGCTTGGGCCTGTGACGGTTGATCCATTCAGTTGGATTTCACCCTCCGTCGGTGCCAAAAAGCCCGCGATAATGTTCAAAAGTGTGGTTTTCCCGCATCCAGATGGACCTAGAACCGACATCAGCTCACCGCTTTTTAAATGTAGGTTTACGTTCTTTAACGCCTGTACCGATCCGCCATTTGGCAAATCAAAGCGCATCGAAAGATTGTTTATATTCAAGCCATGATCAGTGGTCATAACGGACGCTCAAATTTTAAAAGGTAGGTATAGAAAAGGCCGCGGGACACGCACCGCGGCCTCAGGATATGGTCAGATTAGTTGCCCGCAGCAGCCAATGGACCTGTGTTTACGTTGCCGGCATAACTGCCTAGTGCAGAATCGATGCTTCCCGCATTCACAAATACGTCTGCAACGCCTTTCATGAATTCTTGCGCACCGCCACCAAGCCATTTTGCTGATAGCTGATCTTCAACTGATGGGAACACGAATGTTGACATTGTCGCAACTGTATCATCTTCAGACATACCTGAGTCTTTGGCAATCGCTGGAACCATCGCTGCCGCGCTGTCGCCGCCTTTGTTCCACATGGCGTTGGCATCTGCTGTAACTTTCAAGAATGCTGATACTAGATCACTGTTCTCTGCGACAAAGTTTGCTGGCGCTGAAGTGACGTCAAACACCAAGATGCCCAACTCTTCTTTCTCTGCGCCTGTCAACAATACGTTACCGTGCTCTTTCATACGACGAAGTGCACCACCCCAACCGCATGACATGTCAACTGAACCCTGTGCCAGCGCCGCTGCACCTTCTGCAGGCGCCATGTCGACAACCTCAAGGCTACCAACATCAACACCAAAGTGGCTCATTTGCTTTAAGAAGCCGTAGTGGGCCGCTGTGCCCAATGGAACAGCAACTTTTTTGCCGGCCAATTCGCCTGCACTATCTTTGTCGATTTCTAGACCAGATGACACAACACAGTTGTCATTGTCTGAATACGATACTGCAACATCTAGGATCTGAAGATCCTGACCCGCTGATGCAGCAACAACGAAAGGTGGAACACCTTGGCTGACAGAAATTTGTACGTCGCCTGAGGCCATTGCCGCACTCATCGCAGTACCTGTATCAAAACTTACCCAGTTTACCTTGACACCCATTTCTGCGTCGTATGTGCCCATTTGCTTGGCATATTCAAATGGCATCGGCCATTCCAAGAAGTAGCCTACGGTGATTTCACCGTGGCCACCTGCCACTGCGGCTTGTGCACTTGCTACCAACGCAACTGCAGCGCTTGTTTTAAGTAGTGATTTCGTGAATTTCATCATAAATCTCCCTATTTGCGACACGCAGCGCGCGCCATGATGAAGTCTTAACATGCATTGCATTGACGCATGTTTACGATACGATCCGACCCGATTGCGTGCTTAATATCAATCCCTTTTTTGAAGTTTTTGATGAGAAACTAGCACCTTACAAAAACCATTTCACGCAAGTTCTGTTGTGGAACCATTCCACAGGGACCCCAGTTGAGGCAATCCATCCTTTGAATTGGATCTATAGGTATGAAGATTCTGGCCCTATAATTTCCACAACTTTGAAATCAGAAATATCAAATCATATTGTCGCGCGCTGCGCGGATTCTGGAGGCTTAGACAATGAATACCTTGATACGTGAAAACGACCTATCCCATGTGATTGAGGCGGACCGCGCACACGTGTGGCACCACCTATTGCAGCACAAGCCGCTGGAGACTGGCGAACCTCGCATCATCGTCGAAGGCAAAGGTATGCGCGTCTGGGATCAGAAAGGCAAAGAACACATTGACGCTGTTTCTGGCGGCGTTTGGACCGTGAACGTCGGCTATGGACGCGAGCGCATTGCAAACGCAGTTCGCGATCAATTGATTAAAATGAACTACTTCGCTGGTGCCGCAGGTTCTGTTCCAGGCGCGATTTTTGCCGAAAAACTGATCGAAAAAATGCCTGGGATGGGCCGTGTTTATTACTGTAACTCGGGTTCAGAGGCGAATGAAAAAGCATTTAAAATGATCCGTCAAATCGCCCACAAACGCTATGGTGGGAAAAAGCACAAAATTCTATATCGTGAGCGCGATTATCACGGAACAACAATCGCAACTCTATCTGCAGGCGGACAGGACGAACGCAACGCACAATACGGCCCATTTACTCCTGGGTTCGTGCGCGTACCACATTGCTTGGAATATCGTGCGCAATGGGATCTGAGCGGTGAAGAATATGGTCGTCGTGCAGCGGACGCCATTGAAGAAGTCATTCTTGCCGAGGGTCCAGATACAGTTGGCGGTCTGTGCCTTGAACCTGTAACTGCAGGAGGCGGCGTCATCACCCCACCAGAGGGTTATTGGGAGCGTGTGCAAGAAATCTGCAAAAAATACGATATTCTATTGCACATCGATGAAGTCGTGTGTGGCGTTGGTCGAACAGGTACATGGTTTGGGTACCAAAACTATGGCGTGAAACCCGATATGGTGACAATGGCCAAAGGTGTTGCATCTGGCTATGCCGCGATTGCATGCTTGGTCACGTCAGAGGATGTGTTTGAATTGTTTAAGGACGATGCAAGCGATCCAATGAACTATTTCCGCGACATCTCGACATTTGGCGGATGTACCGCGGGTCCCGCGGCGGCGATTGAAAATATGGCCATCATCGAAGAAGAAGGCCTGCTGGATAATACCCTTAAGATGGGTGAACGCATGATCGACAATTTGAACGCCCTGTCGGAAAAACACGCCGCGATTGGTCAAGTGCGTGGCAAAGGCCTATTCTGTGGTGCCGAATTGGTTATAGATCGCGCAACAAAAGACCCTGTAGAAGAAAAGCTGGTCCAAGCGGTTGTTGCAGATTGTGCCGCACAAGGCGTCTTAATCGGTGCAACCAACCGTTCAATCCCTGGGTACAACAATACGCTATGTTTTAGCCCAGCACTGATCGCGACTCCCGATGACATCGATGAAATCACCGAAGCTGTTGATCGTTCGCTGACCAAGGTGTTCGGCTGATCATATACCAGCCGAACTAAGATGTTCATGATATTTGCGCGGCACTTCCTAGAGACTCCGATAACCACTCAACCGCGCAGCCTCTAAAATTGTCTTGGTGTCCTGCTCCAACGGTTGCAGGATACTTGGAACCACGGTTCTACCGATTGAGCTTGCCGAACTCACCACCAAACACCACCCAGACAAAAATCCATGCATCGGCCATGTTCGAGTGCCTAAATGATCGATGCCAATCACAGTGTTTGGAATACGCGTCGCACACAGGAACAAACCAAGATATTCGCGCACTTTCTTAGGCGTCAGATCAGATCATTTCATGCCCTACGCATTCGAGTCAAATCCATGCATAACCTGTGCACCGTCTTTGTTGAAAAACCGAACCATCTCAATCCAATAACCATCACGCCACATAAAGGACGGGCGGATCATTAGATGCAGGCCATCAGGTATAATTTCGCGATTCCCGTTTTCCTCATTAATCGAGTAACCGCGACCAAAAAATGCATAGTCAAATAGCCCCAACATACCACGTACATCACCTGGGTTTTGATGCCGTTTCTCGGCCTTAAGCTCGGCAAGCGGCTCTAAACGAATTCTCGTATTCACGGAAAAGTGATCGCTTACACGCTTCATCAATCCTGGTTTGGGAAACTTTCACGATCTAAAATGCGATTACACTGCAAACGATTTACGCCCAGATGGTCTAAACAAAAGAATATAATGCCAGTTTACCAACCACAATAGATCCAGTACTATGAGATATGGCGATACCAGTTGAAAGTTTCATCCTTCATCCGAAGCACAGTGGCACCCTGCAAGCCCGGTTGCAACAAACTATTGCGCAGGGCATTCTGTCTGGCCAATTCCGCAAAGGTGAAAAGCTCCCATCGACACGCAAACTTGCTTCTCACCTAGGCATCAGCCGCATAACAGTGACACTGGCATATACCGAACTACTAGCAAGCGATTATCTGACGTCAAAGGATAGATCGGGGTATTATGTTTCTGACACCGCCCCCGAAACGCCCCCATTTGAGGCAAAGATACAAGCCCCAGATCGTGTTGATTGGGGGCGGGCAATCGGACAACGGTTTGCGGAAGGAGATCCAATCAAAAAACCCCAAGATTGGGCGCGTTACAAATACCGTTTCATCTATGGGCAATCCGACCCAACCCTGTTCGATCACGCGAACTGGCGATTATGCGCCATTCGTGCATTGGGTGCCAAAGACTTTACCGCCTTAACCAGCGATCACTTTGATCGCGATGACCCAATGTTGCTTGAATTCATCGCCCGTCACACACTGCCGCGGCGGGGTATCTTTGCCCAAGAGGATCAGATTTTGGTGACCCTTGGCGCACAAAATGCGCTGTGGCTCGCGTCTCAGGTTTTGTTGACACAGCGCAGGACGGCGGTCATCGAAAATCCTTGCTATCCAGCGTTGCTTGAAATTCTAAACCAATCACGGTGCTATATTAACCCCGTAGATGTGGACACAAAGGGAATGGTACCCGATGAGATTCCTGACATTGCATCTGTGATCTTCACAACCCCCAGTCACCAATGCCCCACAAACCAAACCATGCCGCTTGAGCGTCGCAAAGCTTTGCTGGATCGCGCGGCAAATTTAGATGCCTTGATCGTCGAGGATGATTATGAATTTGAAATCGCAAACACCACCACGCCTTCGCCTGCCTTAAAGTCGCTGGATGCAGATGGTCGCGTTATTTATATTGGCAGTTTTTCCAAATCGCTTTTTCCGGGCTTGCGTTTGGGGTACTTGGTTGGCTCTGCCCCCTTTATTCGCGAGGCGCGCGCTTTGCGTGCCAGCGTTCTGCGTCATCCCCCGGGTCATATTCAGCGTACTGCCGCTTATTTCCTAAGCTTGGGGTATTATGACAGTCAGATCAAACGCACAGCCCGCACCTATCGTGCACGTCGTGAAACGCTGATCAATGCGATTGAAAAATATAAACTCAAGATTGATGGGCCTGCACCCTCTGGGGGTTCATCGGTGTGGATGAAGGCACCAGATCACGTCGACACCGCGGATTTGGCACAACGCCTTCAAAATCGTAGCGTCCTGATTGAACCAGGAACCGCATTCTTTCCCAATACAGCACCAAGTGCCTCGCATTATCGCTTGGCCTATTCCTCAATCGGCCAAGAGCATATTGAAACTGGGATCAGTTTGATCGCAGATGAAATTGCGCGAACTGGACTCGTGTCATAATCCAAACTGGCCCTACTGATTTAGACCAGTTTCACACTAAAACACACCCAAAGAAAATCGCGTGGTTCACGCGCCCATCAGGAGTCAAATTCATGAAAATGACAACAGAAGAAGCATTTGTAAAAGTTCTGCAAATGCACGGAATTGAACATGCATTCGGTATTATTGGTTCAGCCATGATGCCAATTTCAGATTTGTTCCCGCAGGCGGGCATCAAATTCTGGGACTGCGCGCACGAAGGATCCGCAGGCATGATGGCGGATGGATACACACGTGCAACTGGCGAAATGTCCATGATGATTGCGCAAAACGGCCCAGGTATCACAAACTTTGTGACCGCTGTAAAAACAGCATATTGGAACCACACGCCTTTGTTGTTGGTGACACCACAGGCAGCGAACAAAACAATCGGTCAGGGTGGTTTCCAAGAAGTTGAACAAATGAAACTGTTCGAAGACATGGTCGCCTATCAGGAAGAGGTGCGTGATCCTTCTCGCGTTTGCGAGGTGTTGAACCGCGTGATCATGAACGCGAAACGCGCATCAGCACCAGCGCAATTGAACATCCCACGCGACATGTGGACACAAGTGATTGATATAGAACTGCCTGCAATCGTTGAATTTGAACGCCCATCTGGTGGTGAACAGGCGATTTTTCAAGCAGCCGAGCTTTTGTCGAATGCGAAGAACCCAGTCATCCTAAACGGTGCGGGTGTTGTTCTGTCACAAGGCGGCATTGATGCGTCACGCGCATTGGCCGAACGTTTGGACGCGCCTGTTTGTGTTGGATACCAACACAATGACGCTTTCCCAGGATCACACCCACTATTCGCTGGTCCATTGGGCTATAACGGATCAAAAGCGGGAATGGAATTGATCAGTGAAGCAGACGTTGTTCTGTGTCTGGGCACACGTTTGAACCCCTTCTCAACTTTGCCAGGCTATGGTATGGAATATTGGCCTGCAGATGCGAAAATCATTCAGGTTGACATCAACCCTGATCGCATTGGCCTTACGAAAAAAGTGACGGTTGGTATCGTTGCGGATGCAGCAAAAGCGGCGAATGGTATTTTAGAACGCCTATCAGAGTCAGCAGGTGATGATGGTCGCGCCGAGCGCAAGGCAAAGATTGCCGAGAAAAAATCACGTTGGGCGCAACAGCTTAGTTCAATGGATCACGAAGACGACGATCCAGGCACAACATGGAATCAGCGTGCACGCGCAGACAAACCAGACTGGATGAGCCCACGCATGGCATGGCGCGCGATCCAATCGGCCCTTCCGACCGAGTCGATCATTTCGTCCGACATCGGTAACAACTGTGCGATTGGTAATGCCTATCCTGCATTTGAAGAGGGCCGCAAATATTTGGCACCTGGTCTATTCGGCCCATGTGGCTATGGCCTACCTGCGATTGTTGGTGCAAAAATTGGTCAGCCAAATGTGCCTGTTGTTGGTTTTGCAGGCGACGGAGCCTTTGGTATCGCGGTGAACGAACTAACTGCGATCGGCCGTGGCGAATGGCCAGCAGTGACGCAAATCGTGTTCCGTAACTACCAATGGGGCGCGGAGAAGCGGAACTCAACCCTATGGTTTGACGACAACTTTGTTGGCACAGAATTGGACACACAAGTGTCCTATGCCGGTATCGCACAGGCCTGTGGTTTAAAGGGTGTTGTTGCACGCACAATGGATGAATTGACCGAGGCACTGCATCAGGCGATTAAAGACCAAATGGAAAACGGTATCACCACATTGATCGAAGCGATGATCAACCAAGAATTGGGTGAACCATTCCGCCGTGACGCGATGAAG
>Ga0181606_10002864_pt1 | contig 14734 bp, 7 predicted proteins | sample 041ome_10_FD_132994 | JGI IMG/M metagenome (GOLD analysis project Ga0181606, IMG submission 132994) | Coastal salt marsh microbial communities from the Groves Creek Marsh, Skidaway Island, Georgia - 041412US metaG (megahit assembly) | ecosystem: Environmental > Aquatic > Marine > Intertidal zone... | reverse complement strand
GGAAAATCATGCCGAGACGGGCGAATGCGGAATATTCAGCCGTACGGATGTTGATGCGGTGCCCTGGCCCGCCAATAACCCTCATGTCGACAAGGCGGGATATGGCGCTTTGGCGCGAGACGGCATTTCGTGCATGGCTTGTCATCAGATGGCGCTTGGCACTGAAGCAACGAAGCAGCATGCGGGAAGTGAGCGCAATGCCTGTGCCGTCGAACGACAGGAGGCCCTCAATCCCGGCATGTCGGGCTTTGCGAAGACCTTCACCGGCTCCTTCCTTGTTGGGGATGGTAACAAAATCATCGGACCTTTTGAGGATCCCAAGACGCTGCCGATGCAGGCGGCCATTGGAATCAGCCCTCATGCGGACCCGTCGATCACGTCTTCGGAAGTCTGCGGCAGCTGCCACACAGTGCATTTGCCCGTTCTCCATCGTGGCAAGACGGTTGCCCAAGTTTATGAGCAGACGACCTATGCTGAATGGGCCTTCAGTGCCCATCGCTCGGGTCAGACTCTTTATGGCGGTGAACTCCCGAGTGGGCCTGGTGCACAGGCTGGGGAGTGCAATGATTGTCACATGCCTTCGGGCAACCCGGCGCAAAGCAAGATCGCCAGCATTCAGGAACATACCGGATTTCCGGCGGCGGACTTCACGGCTGCGCCCGACCAGATCAACCTGGAGGAGCGTGATGGTTACGCACCTCATGTATTTGTCGGCCTGAACATGTTCCTGGTTCGCATGGCGCGGCAGTTCCCTGATATTCTCGGTTTGCGAACTCTGGACCCGATGCTTGTCAGCAAAGGTGTGCCGCCCGTCGTTCAGACCGAAAATCAGATTTATGACAACGCGAAGAACTTCGTTGCGACGATCGCTGTGGATGATGTGGATCTGGATGGTTCACAACTGAGCGCTTCTGTGGCGATCAGGAACAAAGTTGGCCACAAATTTCCTTCCGGGGTTGGCTTCCGGCGGAGCTTTGTGACTTTTGAAGTGCTCGATGAAGACGGCAAAATTCTCTGGGCGTCGGGACGGACGGACAATGTGGGACGGCTGATCGATCAGAAGGGCGAACCCGTGGCAGGCGAGGTCTGGTGGGGCCCGAGCTGTAAGGTTCCTGAAGATCGTGCCAGCCGGGCGCATCAGCCGCATTTCCAGACAGTGTCGGCCCAGAACCAGGTGCAGATCTATCAGGAGCTGGTTTCAACACCGCCCGATCGTGCGGATGTCACGTGCGGACATGATGCCAAGGCGGAGGGCGAACTGACGACGAGCTTCCTGTCGATTTGCGCAGAGGTGAAGGACAACCGGTTGTTGCCGGAGGGGTATCTGCCGCTTGAAGAGCGCAAGGAAATTTCCCGGGCGCTGGGTGCAGGTGATGATCTGGCGGAAGATGCCGGATCAACTGCCATCGGCAATGATCCCGACTATCGCGACGGCGGCGGTGATACGCTGAAATATGTGGTGGATCGTGCTGAAATCGCCGGAACCCCGGCGTCTGTGCGTGCGCGTCTCTACTATCAGGCGACCCCGCCATTCTATTTGCAAGATCGATTCTGCACAGCGACGGGTCCCGATGCAGCGCGATTATATTATCTCGCCGGTCATCTTGATCTGCTCGACACGCCCGCAGAGGGCTGGAAGCTGCTAATCGCAGACAGTGGGAAGGTCGGACTGCAAGCGAATTGATGTTCGACCTGCTCGGAAAAGGACTACCTCTGATTAAAATTCCGAATGAAGGAACCAATTCGCGGCGTGGTATGCATTTACCCAGTTGATGAACCTTAATGACATCCAGAGGGAATAATGCACGACATTGCAAAAGTCAGGGCTTCTCTCGAGCAGCGGCTCAAGGAGTTGGACGAACGTTCCGAGGAAATTGACGATGAGCTCAGCGAGGCTCCCGATCCCGATTGGTCGGAGAACGCGGCGGAATCCGAAAATGACGAGGTTCTGGAGGGGGGTGGTAATCTGGCGCTCGCAGAAATTCGTGACATCAAGCTCGCTCTGTCTCGAATTGATGCCGGAACATATGGTGAATGCACCAAATGCGGCGAAATGATTGATCCCAAGCGCCTCGCGGCCGTGCCTTACGCCACCAAGTGCATCAAATGCGCCTAGTGGACAGGTGTTTGTAGGCCGCCTATCGCGTTTGTCTGCTGGCTCGTGGAGTGGACAGCCGCGCTGTCTCGCAGTGTCTTTATGCTGATGAACTTTCGAGAACATTGTTCCCGGATGTCGATGACTTAGTTGGGTGCCGACATTCTTGAGGTTTCTGCAAGTTGGTCACGGATCACCCTGTCTGGACTTCAGTCTGAAAGGTCCTAGATTCGGGCTGTAATTATGAAATTCCTATGCGCAAGCGTGTCGGGAAAACAAGATAATTAAATGCGTGTAAAGGGTGGGTTTCCAGCGCGTTTTCGGTAATATCCGGCCGTTCGAAAAACCACTATGCGGGTTACAGACATTCGCCGGCCAGATTGCCGGGCGGGTTTTTGGCGTCTTGACCCAAAAACCGGGAATGGAGTGCCCGGGGCGGATGATCGGACAAGCCGGTACGTCAGACAGATGTGCGGACAGCTCTAGGAATTCGGGAAGTGAAGCCGACCATGACCAACGGAACGAAAATATTGCGTAATTCAGAGGACACAGCCGGGTCAGGCATTGCGAAACCGGCGCTGTATGAAGGTACGCCGTCGGCGCAGGGCCTATACAACCCTGCAAACGAGCATGATGCCTGCGGCATCGGAATGATCTGTTCGATCCGGAATGAACGCAGTCGTAAAATCGTCGAAGACGGTCTCAAAATTCTTTGCAATCTGGAACATCGTGGCGCGGTGGGTGCCGACCCCAAAGCGGGGGACGGCGCCGGTATTCTGATTCAGCTGCCTCATGAATTCTTTGCGGCTGAAGTTGAGAAGCTCGGCTTCACATTGCCTGAACCCAATCACTATGGCGTGGCGCAGTTGTTCATGCCGCGTGATACGAGCCTGCATGCCGGAATTGAGGAGGCCTATGAGGCGGCCACGCAGCAGGAAGGCCTCAAGATTCTGGGGTGGCGCGATGTGCCGGTCGATTCTTCGATCCTGGGCGAAAGCGTCAAGCCGACAGAGCCCATTCACCGCCAGGTCTTCATCGGACGAGGTGACGACATCACCGATGATGACACCTTTGAGCGCAAGCTGTTTGTGGCGCGCAAAGTGGCTTCGAACCAGTTGCGTTCGGAGCATCAGGATGGAATCCCGGGGTACTATCCGGTTTCCTGCTCGTCTCGGACCATTGTCTACAAGGGACTGGTGCTTGCTGATGGTGTGGCCCAGTACTACAAGGACCTTCAGGACGAGCGTGTCATTTCGGCCGTTGCACTTGTGCATCAGCGCTTTTCCACAAACACCTTCCCGTCCTGGCCGCTTGCGCATCCCTACCGGATGATCTGCCACAATGGTGAGATCAATACGTTGCGTGGCAACGCGAACTGGATGGCCGCACGTCAGGCGACGATGTCCTCACCGACATTCGGCGATGATATGCAGAAGCTGTGGCCGATCTCCTATGAAGGGCAGTCGGATTCGGCGTGTTTCGACAATGCGCTGGAACTGCTCTTTCAGGGTGGGTATTCGCTGCCACACGCAATGATGATGCTGATCCCCGAAGCCTGGGCCGGCAACCCGCTGATGGATGAAACCTTCCGGGCTTTCTACGAATACAACGCCGCCTTGATGGAGCCCTGGGATGGTCCGGCCGCCATTGCTTTCACCGACGGCAAGGTTGTTGGTGCAACACTTGACCGAAATGGTCTGCGCCCCGCGCGGTATCTGGAGACGAAAGACGGCTTTGTCCTGCTGGCTTCGGAAATGGGTGTTCTGGATATTCCGGAAGAGAATATTGCGCGCAAATGGCGTTTGCAGCCGGGCAAAATGCTGCTCATTGATCTGGAAAAGGGCAAGACTGTTTCCGATCATGATCTGAAGACCGAGTTGGCCGACAGTCATCCTTACAAGGAGTGGCTCGCGCATACGCAGATTCGCGTGAAAGATCTTCCCGATGTAGGGCGCGCGCCGGCTGTTTCATCGGTGCCGCTGCTCAAGCGTCAGCAAGCTTTCGGATATTCCGAAGAAGACCTCAAATTCCTGATGATGCCGATGGCCCATACTGGCCAGGAGGCGACAGGGGCCATGGGCACGGATACACCGCTATCGGCGCTTTCGTCCAAGTCCAAGCATCTGGCGTCCTATTTTAAGCAGCTCTTTGCGCAGGTGACGAACCCGCCAATTGATCCGATCCGTGAAGAGATCGTGATGTCGCTGGTGTCCTTTATTGGGCCGCGCCCAAATTTGCTGGACCTTGAGGGGACATCGACGCTCAAGCGCCTTGAGGTGCGTCAGCCGATTATCTCCAATGCCGGTCTGGAGAAGATTCGTGCGATCGGTGATATCGCTGACAACCAGTTTCAGACCCAGACCCTCGATATCACTTACAGTGTGGATCGCGGCGTTTCCTATATGGAACAGGCCATTGAAGACGTATGTGCGCGCGCCGAGGAAAGCGTTGGGCAGGGCTACAACATCATCATCCTGTCGGACCGACTGTTGGGGCCCGATCGCATAGCTATTCCGTCTCTGCTGGCGACGTCGGCGGTGCACCATCACCTGATCCGCAAGGGCTTGCGGACTTCGGTTGGACTGGTTGTCGAAACCGGCGAAGCGCGCGAAGTGCATCACTTTGCGACCCTGGCAGGGTTTGGCGCTGAAGCGATCAACCCGTGGCTTGCATTTGAGACCTTGCTGGACCTGCGGGAAAAAATGGATGAGGACCTTGGTGAGGACCATGTCATCCGGCGTTACATCAAGGCGATCGACAAAGGTCTGCTGAAGGTGATGTCCAAGATGGGCATCTCGACCTATCAGTCTTATTGCGGCGCGCAGATATTCGATGCTGTCGGGCTGAAGTCATCCTTTGTCGAGAAGTATTTCACAGGAACCCACACGGCCGTTGAAGGCGTGGGGCTGCCGGAAATCGCAGAAGAAACGATGCGACGGCATGCGACTGCCTTCGGCAACAATCCGGTTTATGATGGCGCGCTCGATGTGGGAGGTGAGTATGCTTTCCGGATCCGGGGTGAAAAGCATTCATGGGGCCCGCAGACCGTTGCAGACCTGCAGCATGCGGTGCGTGGTGAGTTGCCGGACAAGTATCGCTCCTATGCGGCCGCGATCAATCAGCAGGACGAAGACCTGATGACGTTGCGTGGGTTGTTCCGTTTGCGGAGCGCCGATGAGGCCGGTCGCAATCCTGTTCCGCTTGCAGAAGTGGAGCCAGCCGAAGACATTGTTAAACGCTTCGCCACAGGTGCGATGTCCTTCGGCTCGATTAGCCGGGAAGCACACACGACGCTGGCCATTGCCATGAACCGTATTGGTGGCAAGTCCAATACCGGTGAGGGTGGTGAGGAAGTTGATCGCTTCACACCGATGGAGAATGGCGATTCCATGCGTTCTGCCATCAAGCAGGTCGCTTCTGGCCGCTTTGGTGTGACCACCGAGTATCTCGTCAATTCGGACATGATTCAGATCAAGATGGCGCAGGGTGCCAAGCCTGGTGAAGGCGGACAGCTGCCCGGTCACAAGGTCGATGCGGTGATTGCCAAAGTACGTCACTCAACACAGGGCGTTGGTCTGATTTCGCCGCCGCCGCATCATGACATCTACTCGATTGAGGATCTGGCGCAGCTTATCTACGACCTGAAGAACGTGAATTCAGCGGCCGATATCAGCGTAAAACTGGTCTCTGAAATTGGCGTTGGAACGGTTGCAGCCGGCGTGTCGAAGGCGCGGGCTGATCATGTGACGATTTCCGGGTTTGAGGGGGGTACGGGTGCCTCGCCGCTCACATCGATCAAGCATGCCGGTTCTCCATGGGAGATCGGTCTGGCCGAAACCCAGCAGACTTTGGTGATGAACGATCTTCGCGGTCGTATTTCAGTTCAGGTCGATGGCGGGTTGCGGACCGGGCGGGATGTGGTCGTGGGTGCGCTTCTCGGGGCCGATGAGTTCGGCTTTGCGACCGCTCCTCTGATTGCCACCGGCTGCATCATGATGCGCAAATGCCACCTCAACACCTGCCCGGTGGGCATCGCCACGCAGGACCCGGAACTTCGCAAGAAGTTCACGGGTGCGCCGGAACATGTGGTCAATTTCTTCTTCTTCGTTGCCGAAGAGGTGCGTGGATTGATGGCCGAAATGGGCTTCCGGACGGTGAATGAGATGATCGGCCAGACCGATATGCTCGACACAAAGGCGGCAATCGAACATTGGAAGGCGCAGGGTCTGGATTTCAGCAAACTGTTCTTCAAGCCGGAAGAGGCGGACCGTGTCGACATCCATCGGACGACAGACCAGGACCATCCGATCCATGACATTCTGGATCGCAAGCTCATCGAGCTTGCCAAGCCGACGCTCGAAGACGGCACGCCCGTTCAAATCGAATTGCCGATCGGAAACACCGACCGGACGGCTGGTGCGATGCTGTCGGGTGAGATAGCAAAAAAACATGGGCATGCCGGGCTACCCGAGGACAGCATCTGGATCACGCTGAAAGGTGTGGCCGGACAGAGCTTCGGGGCATGGGTGGCGCGAGGCGTGACGCTCGACCTTGTGGGTGAGGCCAACGATTATGTTGGCAAAGGTCTTTCCGGCGGGAAGCTGATTGTCCGGCCTGATCCCGCCAGCGGCATCAATCCTGATGAGAGCATGATTGTCGGCAACACGGTGCTGTATGGCGCAGTGACGGGCGAGTGTTACTTCCGCGGTATTGCGGGCGAACGTTTCGCTGTCCGCAACTCGGGTGCCATCGCTGTTGTCGAAGGGGCCGGGGATCACGGTTGCGAGTACATGACTGGCGGCGTTGTTGTGGTGCTGGGCGAAACCGGACGTAACTTCGCGGCAGGCATGTCAGGCGGGATTGCCTATGTGCTTGACGAGGCCGGAGACTTCGAGGGCCGCTGCAATCTGGCGATGGTCGATCTCGAGCCTGTTGAAGGTGAAGAAGAAGAGATGGAGAAGCTGCATCGTTCGGATATCGAATCTCACGGGATGGTCGACGTACAATCGGACATGACCCGTTTTGATGCCGAGCGTTTGCGTCAGCTGATCCAAAACCATGTGCGGTACACCGCTTCGACGCGGGGACAGCACATCCTGGACAACTGGAGTGAGTACCTGCCGAAGTTTGTGAAGGTTATGCCGGTTGAGTATCGACGGGCACTTCAGGAAATGCAGGTCGAGCAAACCGGTGAAATGAATATCGGTATGCGGAGGAACTAATGGGCAAGGTTACTGGATTTATCGAAATCGAGCGGCACGACCGCACCTATAAACCGGCCAGCGATCGTATTCGCAATTACAATGAGTTTGTGATTCCGCTGGAGGAACGCGACCTCGAACGTCAGGCCGCACGCTGCATGGATTGCGGGATTCCGTTCTGTCACAACGGCTGTCCGGTCAACAACCAGATCCCGGACTGGAACGATCTTGTCTACAATTCGGATTGGGAAGAGGCATCGCGCAATCTGCACTCGACCAACAATTTCCCCGAGTTCACCGGACGCATCTGCCCGGCACCCTGTGAGGCGGCTTGCACGCTGAACATTGACGACAACCCGGTGACCATCAAGACCATCGAGTGCGCCATTGTCGACCGGGCCTGGGACGAGGGCTGGGTCACCCCGCAGATCCCTGAGACCCGAACAGGAAAGAAGATTGCCGTGGTCGGGTCTGGACCGGCGGGTATGGCGGCTGCACAGCAGCTCGCCCGTGTGGGTCATGACGTGCATCTCTATGAAAAGAACGAGACACCAGGCGGATTGCTGCGTTTGGGCATTCCGGACTTCAAGATGGAAAAGCACCTCATTGATCGGCGCATGGATCAGATGATTGCCGAAGGCGTCACACTTCATTGTGGCGTTCATATTGGTGTCGATATTACCGGGGAAGAGCTGGAAGCCAGCCATGACGCCGTGTTGTTGTGTGGTGGTTCGGAGAAACCCCGTGACCTTCCGGTTGAAGGACGTGAGATGGACGGGGTTCATTTTGCGATGGATTTCCTGCCCCAGCAGAACCGCCGCGTTGCCGGCAGTAACCTGGGTGATGTGGAACCCATTCTTGCAGCCCAGAAGCATGTCGTCGTGATTGGCGGCGGCGATACCGGTTCTGATTGCATTGGTACATCGATCCGGCAGGGTGCACTTTCCGTGACCCAGCTTGAAATCATGCCGGAGCCGCCCGAGAAGGAAGACAAGGGTCTGACCTGGCCGCACTGGCCGCTGAAAATGCGGACCTCTTCCAGCCAGGCCGAAGGCGCGGAGCGGGACTTCTCCGTGACGACCAACAGCATTGGTGGTGCGGATGGTCACGTGACCCATATCAACTGTCAGCGCGTTGACGAGAAGTTCCAGCCAATTGCAGGAACCGAATTCGAACTGAAGGCCGACCTTGTTCTTCTGGCAATGGGTTTTGTGCATCCGATCGCGGAAGGCATGCTCGCTGAGCTTGGAGTGGAGCTGGATGCGCGCGGGAATGTGAAGGCTGATACGCGTGAATATATCACCACACGTGACAAGGTGTTCACCGCTGGTGATATGCGTCGTGGCCAGTCGCTTGTCGTCTGGGCAATTCGGGAAGGCCGTCAGGCGGCGCATGCTGTCGACAAGTTCCTGATGGGGTCATCGGAACTGCCGCGTTAGTCCATTGCAGAAGTGAGCGGGTCCAGGTGTTGGATTCGAGCGGGCGACAATCGGTTGTATTGGCGCATGTGTGACATTGCGCGCTAGAGTTTCTCCTCTCATCCGAGGCATCTGCGGAAACGGGAGAGGCCAGACAATTGTCTGCTGAACTGGACACTACAATTCCGGAAACGGCGCGTCGTAGCGTTGTGGTCGTTTTGATCGCTATTGCGGTGGTCGCCGTATCCAGCCTGTTTTTTGTTTCCCTGTCTTATTTCAAATCGGTCGAGATCGAGGAAGCCGAGAGTCGACTTTCTCTCTATGCGCGATCTCTCAATGAAACGATTGAGCGATTTCAGCACCTGCCTTCCGTGCTGTCGCGCTATCCGATTGTCATTGCGGGCGCAGCGGCAACCTCCAACAGGCGCCTGAACGAGCAACTCGCCAGTTTTTCGGAGGAAGCCGGGCTGGAGGCGATCTATCTGATGGATCGTACCGGGCTCGTTCTTGCGGCTTCGAACTTTAATGCGCCGCAAACATTCGTCGGTCAGAACTATGGCTTCCGCCCGTACTTCAAGAATGCTCTGGAGGGGGAACGCGGGCAGTTTTTCGGGATTGGGGCCACCACGGGGCGACCGGGCTATTTCGTGTCTGAGGCGGTGAGGACCCCGCTTGGTGAAGTGACCGGGGTGATCGCGATAAAACTCGATATGAGCGAGCTGCAGAAAGCGTGGGAAGAGGGCGGGGAGCGCGTGTTCGTTTCCAACCGTGACGGTGTGATCGTGCTCTCCTCGAATCCCGAATGGCTCTATCAGACACTTTCGGAGCTTTCTGCAAACCAGCAGGCGGCGATCGCAGCGGGAAAACAGTTTGGCAATGAACCCCTGCTGGCGTTCGATTGGGAACAGGCCTCCCCGACAACGGTGTCCGTCGGTGATCAGGAATTCATCTATGCTTCAACCCGCGCCAAACGCTTGGGCTGGAACGTCCATTACCTGCTCGACAATCGCCGTGGATATGAACGCGCCGCTCTCACCACGATTATTTTCGGAGGGGTTTTGTCGGTGTTGCTGGCGTTCGCGACCTTCCAACGTTCTGTGCGGATCAAGGCAGCGTTGCGGGCCTCACAGGCAGACCGCGCGCAGCTCCTGGCGGCGAATGCTGAGATCAATCTGGCACAAAAGGAACTGGCGCGGAGAAGTAAACTCGCTGCACTTGGTCAGTTGTCCGCATCTGTGACCCACGAGTTGGGCCAACCGATTTCAGCCATGCGCAACTATTTGACCGCAGCAGAGCTGGACGGTGACCGGATGTCCGGCAAGACCCTGGACAAGCTGAGTGCCGTTGTCAGTCGTATGGAAAACATCACCCGGCAGCTGAGATTCTTCACCAAGCCCGGAGATGAAGCGCTCGAGATTGTTTCGCTACAGGACGTTCTGGCGGGTGTGATGACCTTGATGGAGCATGATGTCGAGGAGGCACAGGTGCATCTCGAACAGGATATTGCGGCCAGGCCGGTGCGGGTGTTCGGGAATCGATTGCGGCTGGAACAGGTTTTGGTGAACCTGATGCGTAACGCACTTGCCGCACTGGAGACGATTGAGGCGCCTGTGTTGTCTGTCTCAATCCGTGAAGATGCCGGTCGGGCTATATTGCGCATTAGTGACAATGGCATCGGTTTCGGGGGGCGTGAGTTGCAGCAAATGCAGGAGCCGTTTCACACCACACGTGCATCGGGAGATGGCATGGGGTTGGGTCTGTCCATCACAGCGGAAATTGTGAAGGAACATAGTGGTTTCCTGACAGCGCATCAGAATGAGAAAGGTGGGGCCGACTTTGAAGTGTCGATCCCACTGGCCGAGGAGATTGCCTGAAAATGGTCAACGACTACCGTGTGCTGGTGATTGATGACGACCGTGGGTTGCGGGACTCCCTTTGCGATCTGCTCGAAAGCGGAGGGTTCGACGTTGAAGCCCTGCCAAGGGCCAGTGGCGTTCTCGAGAAACTGGCGTCATATGGGCCAGACGTCATTCTGTGTGATGTGCGCATGCCGGGTGTGACCGGGATTGAACTGTTGGAAATGTTGCAAGGGAAGACATCTGTACCGATGGTGCTGATGTCCGCCCATGGCGATATTTCAATGGCGGTAAGTGCCATGCAGGACGGGGCCTATAGTTTTGTTGAGAAGCCGTTCGATCCAAGGCACCTGCTCAAGCTGCTTGAGGATGCGGCGACACTCTATCGATTGTCACGTGATTCAGAGCGCCTGAAAGCCCGCCTTGCCGATCTGACCGGCTTGGATCGTGTGCTGCTGGGCGCCACCAAAAACATTGTGTCGTTGCGGGAAGAGATACTCGATCTGAGCGAAAGCGACGCAAACGTCATGTTGCGCGGTGAAACCGGGAGCGGCAAGGAACTCGTTGCAAGAGCCTTGCATGATCTCGGTGCGCGGGCGGGCGGACCCTTTGTGCCAATCAATTGTGCTGCGATCCCGCTCATGACGTTTGAGGAGACACTGTTTGGCAGTCCGGATATGCCCGATGGCCTGTTGGCGCAGGCTGACGGGGGCACATTATTTCTCGATGAATTGGGGGCAATTCCCACCGAGGCGCAGGCGGCTTTGCTGCGCGTGATTGAAACGCGCCATTACACGCCGGTCGGTTCAACGCAGGTTCGGCAATCGGGGTTTCGGGTCGTGTCTGCAGGCAACGAGAAGCTGGAAGACGCCCTGAAGGCTGGCGCGCTGCGGGAGGACTTCTTTTTCCGCCTCAACACCGTCGTGTTGACGATACCGGCGCTGCGCGAACGTCGTGATGACATTCCCTTGCTCTATGCCAATTTCCTGGACCAATTTGCGGTGATTTACGAGATAACGTCGCCGGGAATAACTTCCGATGATCTTGCCACGCTTCTGGCGCATCCTTGGCCGGGCAATGTGAGAGAACTGAGAAGCGTCGCCGAGAGACGCATCCTGGCGGCACGAAGAGGCGTGGGGTCAGTGGCCTCTGCGTTGCAACTCGACAGCGGAGATGATGATGTTCCCGATACGCTGCGTGAAGCGGTCGCTGGATTTGAACGTCAGTTGATCGCACGGGCTCTGACCACCCATCAGGGGCGGATGGATGCGGTGGCCGAAGCCCTTGGCATCGGACGACGTACCCTGAATGAGAAGATCGTAAAGCTGGGCCTGAACAAGGACGAGGTTTTACAGGGCGAGGTCTAATCTCGGCTCTGCGGAAATCCGCAGGGCTGGGCCACGTTAGATGGCAATTTTCTTCATGGTCGGACTATGGTGGCACCGTTACCACTTATCCCAAGCCGTGCAATCGGTTGAGTTAATTCTGGAGGAAATGAATATGAAGAAGTTTACAGCACTCGCTGCTGGTGCCGTGCTTGCCCTTTCGGCCACCATGGCGCACGCGCAGTCCAAGGACTATGTCCTCAATACCGCCTCAACAGGTGGCACCTATCATCCGGTTGGCACCGCGATTTCGACATTGTCGAAGGTGAAGCTGCTGCCGAAACAGAAATTCAGCCTGACCGCCGTGAACTCGGCTGGTTCAGGTGCAAATGTGCAGGCGCTCGGCGCTGGCACGGCTGACTTCGCCATTCTGCAGGGTCTTTTCGGGTCCTATGCTGCAACGGGCACCGGCCCGGTGACAGCTCCGCAGAAAAATATTCGGTCCGTCACCATGCTTTGGCAAAATGTTGAGCAGTTTGTGGTTCCCAATGACAAGGTCAAGACCGGGACGGTTGAAGACCTCAAGGCTCTGAAGGGCGAAACGGTCGGAATGGGTCGCAAGAATTCGGGCACCATCGGTTCCAATCGCGTGCTGCTTGCCGGTCTGGGCCTCGATGTAGATGCGGATTTCACACTCGTTGATGCCGGATATGGGCCCACCGCGGATGCCATGGCCAATGGTCAGGCCGTTGGCGCGGGTATCCCGTCCGGTCCGCCGACAGGTGCCGTAACCAAGTTGCTCGCCTCCAACGCCGGTAAGTTCACGATCCTTGACGTGACACCGGAACAGGCGAAAGCCATGGATGGTGGGCGTGACCTCTGGGTGCCGTACACCATTGCGGCAGGAACCTATCCCGGTCAGGACAAGGATATTCAGACCATCGCGCAGCCGAATTTTCTGGCTGTGAATGCTGATGTTGATGAGGATCACGTCTATCAGCTGACCAAAACCATGTACGAAAATCTGGGTTTCCTCTCGGCGATCCATCCGGCGACGAAGGTGATGGCTGTTGAAAAGGCCATGGCGGGTCTTCCCGTGCCGCTGCACCCCGGTGCGGTGCGTTACTACAAGGAAGTCGGCCTCGATGTGCCGGCCCGCCTGATGGCTCAGTAGGCTTTCACGCGTGTAGGTGAAAATGGGAGCGGGAGACTTGGTCTTCCGCTCCTTTTTTTGTGGGGGAAGTGTTCATGGTTGATGTGAGTGGCACCGCAGCGGTGGCCGATAAAGCGGGTGAGGGGGCTCAAACCGCGACCGGAAGCCGCCAGTACTTGTTCTCGCTGGAGGGTATGGGCAAGGACCCGTTGCGTTGGCTTGTGGTTGCCGTTGCTGCCGGGTTTGCGATCTGGCACGTGCTCACCAATGTCTGGCTGGTTGAGCCGGGCTTCTGGCAAAACGCGATCCACTATGCCGGGTTTGCGTTTTTGGCATCCATTGCGTTCAGTCTGTTTCGCGGGGCATCTCGGGCGCGTTGGGCGCTGACCTTCGATATCACCTATGGACTGATTGTGGCGGCCTCAGCGCTTTGGGTGGCTTCTGCAGAAAACGGGATTTATGAGCGGTCCCTCGCAGTCACCGGGCAGCCGATCCAGTTCACGGTTATGGACTGGGTGGCGGGGCTGATTCTGATTTTCTCGGCGATTGATTTTTCGCGGCGGGTTTCGGGTTGGGTCATCCCGATCCTCATCGTCCTGTCATTGTCTTACATTCTGTTCCTTGGCTCTTATCTTCCCGGCGTGTTCCGCGCTGCCAGTCTGCCAATCGACGATGTTCTGTTTCGAACTCTCTACAATGACGAGGGGATGCTCGGGATCCTGGCGACGATTTCGTCCTCAAGCATCACCCTGTTCATGATTTTTGGTGGCTTTCTCGTCGTCTCCGGTGCCGGTGACTTTGTCATCGAACTGTCCAAGGTTGTGGCGGGCCGAACCCGCGGTGGTGCCGCATTTGTGGCTGTTATTTCCTCTGCGCTCACCGGTACGATCAGTGGTTCTGCGATCGCGAACACAGCGTCGACAGGCGTCATAACGATTCCCTTGATGAAGTCGAACGGATTTCGGGCGAAGTTTGCCGCTGGTGTGGAGGCTGCTGCATCGACGGGCGGCCAGTTGATGCCACCGATTATGGGAGCCGGGGCATTTGTGATGGCGAGCTACACCTCGATTCCCTATGGAACGATTGTGGCGGTCTCTGTTGTGCCTGCGATGCTCTACTTCCTGTCGGTGGCCTTCATCGTGCGGATTGAGGCGGTGAAGTATCAGGTCGGAAATGAAATCGACTTGAAGATCAATCGTGGCAAGTTGCTTTCCGGCGCGCTGGTGTTTGTGCTGCCGCTCGGTGTGATGATCTGGTTGCTGATGAGTGGTGTCACGCCAAGCTTTGCGGCGTCCTGGGCAATCGCGACCCTGATTCTGGTGTCATGGGTGACGACGATCCTTTCCAAAATCGTCGGTGGGGATGTCTTTGAGCCCGTGTCCATGGGGCCGATCCGGATCACCGAAGCGCTTGTGAGTGGCATTCAAACCTCGATCATGACCGGTATTTTGCTGGTTGCCATCGGAATTGTGAACAATGCGGTGGTCACCAGTGGTGTGGGCAACGGCATTTCGATCATGATCGCACAATGGTCTCAGGGTTCCGTTGTTTTGGCGATTGTGCTGATCGGTCTGGCCTCGCTGATATTGGGGATGGGGCTTCCGGTGACGGCGGCTTACATCATTCTCGCGAGCCTGACCGCCCCGGCCCTGGCTGGCATCCTGTCTGACTCGATCATTGTAGATC
>Ga0181606_10002859_pt1 | contig 14766 bp, 10 predicted proteins | sample 041ome_10_FD_132994 | JGI IMG/M metagenome (GOLD analysis project Ga0181606, IMG submission 132994) | Coastal salt marsh microbial communities from the Groves Creek Marsh, Skidaway Island, Georgia - 041412US metaG (megahit assembly) | ecosystem: Environmental > Aquatic > Marine > Intertidal... | reverse complement strand
GCCATTTGGAGCCTTGATTTCAAACTTGCCGTCAATATCGCTGCTCGTCTTGAAATCATTTAGTGAGATATCTGCCCCATAAACAGGCTTGGCAGTGGTATTGTCGATAACCCGGCCTCGGATAATCGAAAGTGTTGAATCCGCAATTGGTGATTGTGACCAAGCGTTAATGGTAAACAAGAACCCCGTTAGCATCAGGGTTGCGTGTTTTTTAATTTTTTTAAAACTCATTTTATTTTGAAAATAGGATCGCATTTTATTAAGTATAGGTACAGTGGAGAAACCTGAACCTATACTGAATTATGTTAAGTGTTTAATTATTTGTAAGCTTCAACTTTAGCAGCCCAAGACCATCCAGCGAAAGGAGCAGTTTGTGCGCCAGCAGCGGTAGCAGATGCTACTTTGGTTGCATGCACATCAGTACCGTCTTTGAAGATTTTTGAAAGGTCTGAAGAATCAGTAGTGATTTCTAATTTGTCGAACATCAAAGTAGTTGGGAAATTGGGTGCAGAAGCATCATCTAAATCGAAGTCTCCACGATCATCTGCCATACCTGCATCGAAATTGAAGAAATATATTTTCTCAAATTTACCTTGCGCATTTGAACGCCAGTTACCTAATTCAGCAACCGCATTACCCTTAATCCATCCGTTAGTTAAGGTATGACCTGCATTAGCAGAACCTTCTGGACCGTCAATTTCAAGAGCGTGATCGGTTTCAGAACCACAAATAACAATGAAGTTATCTAATGTACCGCTCCATGCTTGGTCGGTATCCATAGCGTCGTCACCAGCGTTCCAAACTACTGCGTTTGTCACGTTTACTGTTCCACCGAACCATTCGATTCCGTCGTCCTGGTTTGCAACAACTTCAATATTTTCAATAACCGTTCCGCTACCTACTCCACCTAGAGTTAGACCGTTGATTTCGTTACCTTCACCGATGTTAGCACCTCCGTGACGGATAGAAACGTATTTGATAGTTCCAGAATTGTCAGTTGGCTCATTACCACCGTACAATCCATTAGGATCTGTAGGAGGAACACCTTCGATATTTGTTTCAGGAACATCAGCTTTTAATGAACATGGAGCTTTACCCAAAACAATTAAACCACCCCACAAACCGTTGAAATCATTAGGTAAGTTTGGAGATTCGATTTGTCCGCTAACAATTTCGTCTGCAACTGAAGTAAAGATAATAGGAGAAGTAGCAGTACCTTGAGCGTCGATTTTAGCTCCGCGAGCAATAATCAATGCAGTAGCGTTAGCACCTGTACCTGCTTGACCCTTGATAACGGTTCCTGCCTCAATGGTAAGTGTAGCACCTGCTTCAACAGAAATACGTCCACCTAAAATCCAAGTTTTGTCTTTTGTCCAAGTGGTGTTTGATTTGATGTTTTCAGAAATAACAACTTCGTTTGAAGTGTTATTGTTGCCGCCACCATTGTCGGTAGGCTCATCGGTTCCACATGCATTGAAAATGATGCTTAAACCTATTAAGGTTAGAGCTACTGCGAAGAAATTGAATTTTTTCATTAGTTTGTGAATTTGTTGTCGTTTAACGACTGCAAATCACACATCCTAATATTACCAATTTATTAATGAGAGGTTATATTTCGGTTTTTCTTACAGGGGAGTTTCACCCAATGGTTCGGAAAAACAAAGAGTTGAGTTTCTCAACCTCGGCAGTGATTTCATCATGGGTATTGATAAAATGGGCCGAAGTAGCGGCACCCGCCAAGACTATTTGACCCGCCTTGAGTTTTAAATCGTACTTATGGGCTAATTCAGATGCGGCAACCAAAGATTTCCAAGGATTTCCAAGAATATCATTCGAACTTCCTTTTTCAATTTCTTTACCGTTAATGTATAGGTCAATATTCAAGTCTGTTAATACCTCAAAAGGGTCGTGAAAGGGTCCTACCACAAAGGCAGCAGATGAACAATTATCAGCAACCACATCTTCTAGTGAAAATTTGAAATTTTCGTATCTGGAATCAATGATTTCCAAAGCCGATGTAATACCATCTACATAATCCATGACTTCATGCAATTGAATCGGACCGTTAATGTCTTTACTCAAGCGAAAAGCAATTTCTGGTTCAACCCGAGGGTGTATGAATTCCGAACGTTGGATACTTCCACCGTTTGAACATTGCATAGAATTGGTGAGTTGTCCGATAATCATTTCAGAAACTCCCATTTGTGCCATTTTTGCTTCTGAAGTAAAGCCCATTTTTATACCCACCAAATGTTCCCCTTCGCTTATGCGGTGATGGATTAATTGGTGTTGGATTTTATAAGCATCAGCGAGGGAAAAAGTTTCACTAGAACTGAATTGTGCAATAGGCTTTTGGTTGCGTTGGGCTGTATGTAGTTGATGGGCTATTTCGGCAATTCTTGACATCGACACAAAATTCGTGCATATTTTGCGTAGACGCGAATATTTTTTTTCCCTTAATGCAAAAAGGTACAATTATCGGGTCAATCGAATTTCAATTATCACCTCAAACATACAATTGTGTACCTTTGTGACATGCAGTCTAAGCAATCTGCCGTTCAAATTGCCTTTGAAAACTTAAAAAATGCATTTGCTACGGGTAAGGCTATTTCGCCAGTGAGAGAATTAATAGGAGAAACCGATATCGATACCGCCTATGCCATTCAAGAGAAATTAATTGCACATTTTGAATCACAAGGAGCTCGAAAGGTGGGAATAAAAATTGGGTTGACCGCGGAATCCGTTCAAAAACAGTTGGGGGTTGATCAGCCAGATTTTGGTGTTTTATTTGCGCATACGCATTTGCCAAATAATGGAGAGATTCCTTTCAATTTCCTGATACAACCAAAAGCAGAAGCTGAAATGGCTTTTGTTCTAAAAGAAACGGTTAACAAGCCCATTCAGAATACGGATGAACTAATATCCAAAATTGATTACGTTGCGCCCGCGATAGAAATTGTAGGTTCACGTGTGGAAAATTGGAATATTAGAATTACGGATACAGTTGCTGATAATGCCTCTGCATCGCACTTTGTATTGGGCGATACCCAAATAAAAGCAGAAGAAGTTGATTTTGAAAATGCTAAAATGACCTTGACTCAGAACGGAAATGTAGCATCAGAAGGAATGGCTAAAGCTTGTATGGGTAACCCACTAAATGCGGTAATGTGGTTATGTAATACCTTTATTCAAAGGGGAGTAGAAGTAAAAAAAGGTGAAATCATACTTTCGGGTGCATTAGGTCCGATGGTACCCATAAATGCGGGAGATGTATTTATGGCAGATATTGAAGGACTAGGCCAAGTAGGTTTTTCTGTAGGTTTATGAAAAAGAAAAAGGTTGCCATTATTGGCTCAGGAAATATTGGGACAGATTTAATGATCAAGGTTTTGCGTTATTCTGAGACCTTAGAAATGTCTGTTATGGTAGGAATTGATGCGAATTCAGATGGATTGGCACGGGCAAAACGGATGGGAGTGGCAACGACTCACGAAGGGGTAGACGGTTTAATAGGAATGCCGGAATGGGATGAAATTGTTATTGTATTTGATGCCACAAGTGCCAAGGCACATCTCTATAACTTTGAAAAAATCAGTGCATTCCCCAATAAAAAAGTAATCGATTTAACACCGGCGGCAATTGGGCCGTTCATAGTTCCAGCGGTAAATATTAAAGAATTACAGGACGTCCCCAATGTTAATATGGTAACATGTGGAGGTCAGGCAACCATTCCTATTGTTGCCGCGGTAAACCGTGTAAGTCCTGTTCATTATGGAGAAATAGTAGCGTCCATTTCTTCGAAATCAGCCGGACCTGGGACGCGTGCCAATATTGATGAGTTTACCGAAACCACTTCCTTAGGAATTGAAAAGGTAGGTGGAGCCAAAAAGGGCAAAGCGATAATCGTGCTGAATCCCGCCGAACCTCCCTTAATCATGAGAGATACTGTTTTCACGCTAAGTTCACAAGCGAATAGGGAAGAAGTGAAAGAGAGCATCCAAAAGATGATTGAAACGGTTCAATCTTATGTGCCGGGTTATCGCTTGCACCAGGAAGTTCAATTTGAAGATATTTCCCCCGAAAATCCTGTTTTTATTGAGGGTTTAGGCAATGTGCATGGTTTAAAAACAACGGTATTTTTGCAAGTCGAAGGAGCTGGGCATTACCTACCGGAATATGCGGGAAATCTAGATATTATGACGAGTGCGGCAAAAGCTGTCGCCGAAGCACTTTAAAAATCCAATTGAATCTGGATTAAATACTTGACTTATTTAACATGTCAAGTGCTACGTCCACTATCATGTCTTCTTGACCCCCAACCATTTTACGATTCCCTAATTCTTCTAAAATGGTTCTTGTATCAATTCCATACTTTTGAGATGCACGTTCTGCATGTAAAAGGAAACTTGAATATACACCGGCATATCCCAATGATAAAGTTTCCCTATCTACGCGTACCGGTCTTTTTTGTAAGGGCCTTATGATATCGTCAGCGGCATCCATCAATTGATGTAAATCAGAACCCGTTTTAACATTCATTTTATGTAGTGTGGCTATTAATACTTCCAAGGGAGCATTGCCTGCACCCGCACCCATTCCTGCAAGGGACGCATCTAATCGTGTAGCTCCATTTTCGTATGCAACAAGGGTGTTAGCAACGCCTAAGGATAAATTATGATGACAATGAATTCCAAGTTCAGTTTCTGGTCGAAGAACAGATTTGAAGGCCAAAATACGATCTCTCACATCATTCATCAATAATGCGCCTGCTGAATCTGTAACATAAACGCAATGCGCTCCGGCATCTTCCATTATTTTGGCTTGGTGGGCAAGAGCCTCAGGTTCATTCATGTGGGCCATCATTAAAAATCCAGCAACATCTAATCCGAGTTTTCGGGCGGCAGCAATGTGTTGAATCGCGATATCCGCTTCGGTACAATGGGTTGCAATTCTTACAGATTGCACCCCGGCGTCTTTAGCGCGTTTTAAATCGTGAATAGTTCCAATTCCGGGCAGCAATAAGGTGGTTAACTTGGCATTCTTTATTTCTTTTGCAACGGCCTCAATCCAATCCCAATCGGTATGGGCTCCGAATCCGTAATTAAAACTTCCCCCAGAAAGGCCATCGCCATGTGCAACCTCAATAGCATGAACGCCTGCCCGGTCCAATGCTTTGGCGATTGTAATAGCTTGTTCTAATGAATATTGATGTTTAACGGCGTGCTGACCATCGCGTAAGGTTACGTCTTGAATGTAAAGATTACCCATGTGGCAAAGATACACTTTTGAGTTCAAGCAGTTGGGTGTAAGATTTTCTATGCACCTTCTATAATTATGGACAATTGTTCGATGAAGTTTTGGGTTTCTATAGTGGGTTTCATTAAATTCGTGAAACCATTATGAAAATCTTTTCATTGAACATCATCACCTTAGCGGCCCTTGGAGCAATCAGCATGAGCAGTTGTATTAATTCCAAAGAGGCTTATGAAAAATCTAAATTGTCTGGTTTTGTTGCAGAACAAACCAAAGACATTCTTGCTAAAAATCCACCAAAAGTGGATTTATCTCCCGTTGAACAAAAAATAAGTGCTGTGGATATGCGCGTTAATGCACTTGACGCCAATAATAAAAAGGCACAAGAAGTAGTTAGCAAGTTAGAAGACAAACTTAAAACAATTGAAAATCTTGAGAAAGAATCAAAGTCGGAATTTGAACGTTCCAACACCTCAGTAGTATTTTTCAATACAGGTAGTGCTATGTTATCAGCCGCCTCTATGCAGGAATTGTATCGTTGGAAGTCGGGTATAGATAAAGCCCCTACAGGTTATAACTACACCGTAAATATCAATGCATCCGCAGATAAAAGTGGCCCTCAATACGTAAACGATCGTTTGCGTACTCGTCGTGCAGAAGCGGTGAAGAAGTTCTTAGTAGATGCTTTAGGTGTTAAAGCCACTATCAATTTGGTTACCAATCAGGATGCATTCTCAAAAACGTATCTATTAGATCGTCGGGCTATCATCAGTGTGTCCGTTAAATAAGAAATTTGTTTTTCATATCTAAAAGAAGGTCGCCAAATGGCGGCCTTTTTTTATTCAATTGAATTTTTAATTATAACTTGCTCACTTATGTTTGGGATGTTTTTCTATTCTTATGTTCATTGTTTGGTTCGCCCCTTTTATTCTAGAAAATTTAGGGCTGTAATATTCTGTCTTTTTTTAAATGGAGCCTTATTCGCGGAAATTGCAGATTTTGATATTCCTGATTTTCGTAAAAAAAGCAATCGGTCAATTAAATATGCTTCTTATGTTAATCCGTTTATAGGAACCGGAGGGCACGGGCATACATTCCCCGGTGCGGTAGCCCCTTTTGGTATGGTTCAGTTAAGCCCAGATACACGCAACGATGCTTCTTGGGATGCCTGCGGAGGATATTATTACCATGATTCCTTTATATATGGATTTTCGCATACCCATTTGAGCGGAACTGGGGTTTCCGATTTAGGAGATGTATTGTTTCAGCCAATTGATAAACCGAAATTTAATCCTGAAAAATACAAACAACGTTTTATCCATGAACAAGAGCAAGCCTCTGTTGGGTATTATAAAGTTCAATATCCAGACATTGGTGTTCAAATAGAACTTACGGCAACAGAATATTCGGGTATCCAGCGATATGTTTTCCCTAATAACGATAGTATAAAGTGGGTGCTAATTGATTTAAAACACCGCGACAAATTATTAAGTTCAAGTCTACAAATTCAAAATCCAAATACCCTTATTGGGCATCGACAAAGCCAACAATGGGCTAATAATCAATGGGTTTATTTTGTGACCCGTTTTAGCCAAAAAATTTCGGGGTGGCAGTTTAATGAAGATTCAACACAATTGGCTCTTGGTTTTTATCTTATAAATGACACGATAGATATACAAACTACTCTATCGTTTACGAGTTTAGAAGGTGCATTTGTTAACGAAAGGTCACAACTATCAAAATTTAATTTTCAGAATAAAAGGATTGATATCGGATTGGATCATTCCAAGGCCATTCCAGGAAGAAACAAATCAAGCGATATCAAATCTCACCAGATTTTAAGTCGGCCGGGATGGGAAAATTTTTCCGATTTTGAGATGTTGGACTTTCAATCAGTGAGAGAGGCTTATGAGCAATTGTGGGATTCTGAGTTGTCAAGAATAAAAATTCATGATAGAAATCCAAATCCACAGGAGATGAGTACATTTTATACGGCTTTGTACCATTGCATGATTCATCCTTCTTTAGCGTCCGACGCAGATGGACGTTATCGTGGAAGAGATCAAAAAGTTCATCAAACTGCCCATAAAACCTATCATGTATTTTCACTTTGGGATACCTATAGGGCTTTACACCCCTTGCTATCGCTCATCGATAAATCGCGAACCCGCGATTTCATATTAACGATGCTCGATCAATACGAAGAGGGTGGTCGGCTGCCCGTTTGGGAACTCGGAAGTTGCGAAACCAATTGTATGATCGGATTTCACAGCGTACCCGTGATTTTAGATGCAGTGGTACAAGGCATTTATTTTTCGGGGGAAGAACAAGAACGCCTGTGGCGCGCCGTGAAACACAGTTCCGACTATAAGGAATTGTCGTTTGAATACCATATACCCATAGCCCGTGAGTTGCTCACCTTATACGGACTGAAACTGGGATATATAGATGTTTTGAACCAGAGCGAATCGGTATCCAAGACTTTAGAATATGCCTTTGACGATGCCTGTGTAGCGAAATTGGGCCGACTTTGGGGCTACGAAGCAGAGGCCCGAGAATATGAAAATAGGTCACAGCGCTGGCGGGGTTTATGGGATCCAGTAACGAAGAGTTTCCGGCCGAGAACGAATGGGATGTTTTTGGATCCGTTTTATTTGAATGAGGTAAATAATCACTATACCGAAGCAAACGCTTGGCAATATCGTTTTGCGGTTCAACATGATATTGAAGGATTAATAGCGCATTTCGGAGGAGCAGATTCCTTTGAAAGGGCATTGGATTTATTATTCAATGGATCCACCTTGACCAGAGGTCGTGAGCAAGCTGATATTTCAGGCTTGATTGGACAATACGCTCATGGAAATGAGCCCAGTCATCATATGGCATATCTCTATAATTATGTGGGCAAACCAGAGAAGGCGCAGCGGCTAATTTCTAAGATTCAGGAAGAATTTTATACAATAGGACCTGACGGGTATATTGGAAATGAAGATTGCGGCCAAATGAGTGCATGGCATGTGCTATCCGCATTGGGTATGTATCCGGTAGCTCCGGGCAGTGGATACTGGGATTTAGGGGTTCCGATGTTCGATAGTGTAGAGGTATTTCAATCGGATGCAAAGCATATTCTTATAAGTAGATCAGATGGATTTAATGGTCCTAATGCGCATCGCATGAACATGCCGCATTATCAATATTTGGAATATGATCAAGCTCCCTGGGTGGTGTCTGAAACATACGCCGAGAGGGTTTACAAGCAGAAATTCGTCGAATTGACTCCGAATTATTCGCAATTATTGCCAAAAAACAACCGCATGTCGAACGATTTTCTGATGATACACCGTTCGGTGCATTTTGAAAAGAATTTAAATGGTGGAGATTTGGATCGTTTGGCGAAATTCCCTTCAAAACCTATTAATAGTGAACAACATTGGGAATTGGAATCGGCCCGTATTGTGAAGAAGGACTATGTGCCTGAATTGATTTCCCCCGGAAAAATAAACCGTGGGGAAGCGTATACGCTTCATATTAAGGGTGCAACGAAATCACAACCGGTAGCGGTATTTATTCGTTTTATGGATAGTAATTTGGTTTTTGGGGAAGCGAGAGAGGCATTTTATAAGAGGTTTAAGGAAGTTACAACAGCTGAAGGATTGATGCGCATTCCGGGTTACGCAGCCCATCACCGTTTACTTTTGGCCGAATCGGATACACTAATTAATTTGAAAGGGAGCGCCTTGGTTTGGGCGGCTTATATGGAGAGAGATTCTTGGGTGGGTAAGCCTTTTGTGGCTCGTTACATCCATGAGAAATCGAATGATTTTGAGGTAAAAGAAATTAAGGGAAATTACAATCCGCAATACAGTGGTGGCGGCGATGGGGCGCTGGTAGACGGGGTTTTGGGCAGTGAGGAATGGCGATCTGGATTTTGGCAGGGATATCAAGCTCAAGACTTTGAAACGGTTATTGATCTTAAGACAATTACCCATATTGATTATTTAGGGGCGCGTTTTTTATCTGATGAACGGGCATGGATATTTCTTCCAACCAAGGTAGAATGGGAATATTCAAAAGATGGGATTGAATACAAGCCGTTTAATACATTCGAATTTAAACGTGATGCGCCGAGAGAAGACATTATGATTAACCCCATTATTATGGGGCACAAAAAAAAGAGGAAAGGGATAGATGCGAGATTTATTAAAGTTAAAGCGAAGAATTTTGGGAAATTACCCCAAGGTCATCCGGGGTTTGATTACAACGGTGATGCTTTTATATTTATCGATGAGGTTTTAATCAATCCAGAGGTGATAACCTTAGAATAGTGAGTATCTTGAACTTTGTTTTCAAGATGTGTTCCATTTTCTTAGGCTTTGGGTATTTCCCACTCTACGGAGGCAACTCTTTTATGTATCCAATAAAAAGCAATAAAGTGCAATAGGACGACAAATTCCAGTCCGATAATATACCAAGGCCATTCACCTATGATCATGGGATTGTTGGCTTCGGGTTTTTGAGCGATATACATGTAGTTGGAATCCAATAAGTAGTTGATAAAACCGATGACAGGCAAAACCAATTGGGTATATCCAAATACTTTTAACCACGAATACACGCGGGGTTTAAAACCCAATCGCAAACTTCCATATAGTGCAGCTATTATTATGCCCCCATGGGAAATGCTGAATTCTACTAGATGGTATGGGGTTAGTCCGTTGGTGATTTCAGGAGTTATAAAGGCATGTATGGCTCCTGCGCTCCAGTAAATCAGAAACTCATAAGCCCATTGATTGCGATATACCAGAAAATAGATGCTTATAAAAGTAGAAAGAGAACAAAGGTGGAGGGGGAGGTAGGTTTTGATTTCCCAGATATTATGGTAAAGAGCTTCAACTTGTTCTCCGATGAAATTGGCCCCTATTATAAAAGCCAGCCCCCAGGCTATATAGTTGCGTAACGCTTCGTTATTTTTACGACTAATTGTGAAAATAATTAGGGCAGAAATCACGAGTCCTAAATTCATGGCGATCCAAAGTGGATCTCCAATTGCAATAGTGTCATGTAGGGCATTGCGATTCATTTTTGCAATATAATTATTTTTTTTAATTGCCCTCGAGTTGGAATATATTGTAGTGAATGGTATTTATGTGTTTTAGGTGATGAGTTAAAATTCATGGGATAAAAAAAGAGGCCGCATTTGCGGCCTCTGATATATTGGATAATTTAAAGGAATTACTTGTTTTTGTTTTTCAAACGATAAACGCCATAAGCAACCGCAGAACCTACCACAGTGAAGATGCCGCCATCAACGGGAACCTGAATATCCGGATCGTCAGGAATACCTTGAGCAAAAACCGCTTTAGTTGCAACTACGGCAACGAATAAGGCTAAGATGCGAAGAGTGTTTTTCATATAACTATTTTTTTATGTTCAAACTTTATGTTTCAAAAATAACCGCAACCATTGAAAAAACAAATAGCGAATTGGTAAATAAGAGAAATTTAATGTGATAATTTGTGTTTTTTTGTGTTATTCGAGAATTAAGGTGTGATTTTCGCTTCCATTTTGACTGTTGATTTGAACCGAATAAATTCCATTAGGCAAATCATTTGTATTAACCTCAACTAAACTTTCAGTACTTTGGATGTTGTAATTCTTTAAAACTTGTCCTGTGAAACTGCTTATTGTTATGCGGTTTATTGAATTATTAGAGGAATTAGTAATGTAGAATTGGTTTTGTTCGCTTGGATTTGGGAATAAAACAAACTCATATTTGAAAAGTTGTTTCTTGTTATTACTTCTTTCAATCCCTGTAAATAGTAAATCAAATCTATTTTCTATTTTATCTTCTTGGGTGTTGATTTGGTAATGATAACTTACTAGGTCCTTTACTTTTGTACTTGAGTTTTTTACTTTGTCTATAAGTAAGATTTCGTAATGGCTTTCTTCATTCGTGCAAAAGTTGAAATCCATGATTAGATCTTTCAGAGCATCTTTAGGGTAAACTGTTTTTAATGGGAGTGTGTAGGTTTCATTAACTTTTGCCATCTTAGGCCTGCGGTCAATAGTTAACCAATCACCACTTGGTGACAGACTGCCTATACCCAAATAACCCGCATAGAATTCGGCAACATCTGTTTCGGTAAATTCATGGGTTACTCTCTCATCGTCTATATCGAATTGAATAGTAACATTATCTGAATCAAACAGTGTATCGCTATCGTATGAAAGGTTCACTTGCAACTCGTTACAAGCAGTTTCAATAATTTCTTGAACACCGTGATGGGCAGTGGTTGGCTCTGAGAATGGTGTTTTCATACTCTCAGTGAAGGCAATTACGTCGTTTACATTTTCTGCTTCTACAAAAAATGCGGCTCCAGAAGCAATGATTTTTGCTTGTTGGCTGCTTGAATTAGCGAATTTCCGTGCACCAGATTTACCTGGACTATTAGTTACGGTTGAATCCCAAATATTATAGGTTTTGCGTCGTGCATCATACGTACGAAATCTGGGTTTTACTTTGCCTTTATGCTTTCCATAAACCTGATCGAAAGTTATGTTTGAAGGGTAGGGGTTAGCAACTAAATTGAATCCGTCTAAGGTGCCGGCATTGCCAGTTTTCGAAAGAGTATAGTTGTAGTCTCCTATTTGCAATTGCCCTTTAAAGTCGATTATACCTTCATTAGCCGCCGCAGAAGTATCTCCAAGACCATTGGTTTTACGACCTCTGAAAAATATCAAACTTCCTTTCCCTTTGGGCAATACATTTGCTGAGGCTCCACTTTTGTAGGCGCTCCAAGCTCCCGTGTTTTCATTCCAGTAATATGCTGATGTTTTACAAACGCTACAAGTTGTTGTAAAGGAATCTTTATTGGCAATATTTTCTACAGTACCCGTTAAATCGATATCATCTGCAAATTGCGAAAGGTTTACGCCATGGGCAAAAGGCAAACCTATCATTCGGTAGGCTCGGACATTTGTGCCAAAAATTTCAAATTGGCTTCCTCCAACAATTTTAGATGTAGTTGGAACGACATTTAGCTGACCACGTTTAGTAGCTGTGTTTAAATTAGGTGCTTTCAATTGAAAGTAGGGCTCCCAGGAATGCCAGTCTGCTTCTGATGAACTTGCAGGTTGATTCGAAATAATATGTGTTCCCGGTTGAAAGGTAATAACAGAATAAACCGGCAAAGTGCGCTCCAGTGTTAACGTATCAACAGGATTTGTAGTGCTTGTTCCTACTGTAATGTTGAAATTTGTATCTATATATAATGTAGGAGTATTATTTGAACCTACATAACTATTCCCTGATAATATTTGTTTGCTACCATCTAAAAATAGGGTATTGGTGCCGCTACTCGGCGTAAAATTGAGCAAACCGCCAACGGTTTTGATATTGCCTGAAATATTATGGGTACCAGCTCCAGAGAATAATAATTCTCCGCTAACAGTGGTAATGTCTCCGTCAATATTTAATGAATTGTTATTAGGGATATTTATTTCTAATTTTCCCGTTCCTGTTTTTCGAATAAAAGTTGAATCATTTTGAAGGAAGTCTGTTCCCGAGATAGAATTTCCAACAGTCCATTTTGCATCTGTTGTACATTTGAATGTTACATTGTTATTGCGATAGATGATGAATTGTCCAATTGTTTCTGTTACTCCTGATATATCTATGGTCGTTTGTATTGGATTACCAGTAGTTGCGAGATCAACTACCAAAATATCGGAAGTGCTCGGTGAATTTCGCGTCGGAGACCAATTTGTAGCAGTTGTGTATAGGCTATCGGTACCACTTTGTCCTGTCCAAGTGTATAAATTACTTGATGTGTTGTTTATGGAAACTTCTAAATTTCCATAGGAAGTATAATTACCACAAGCATTACCAAATCCGAAGTAGAGAGTATTGGATACATTCCCAGTGGAGGACCCCGTGTAACGCAACTCTACACTCTCTGTAATAGTGTCTCCATTTTGGGCATTATTTACTTTTACCGTTTTTTTATCACAAATATTTTGCCAGGAATTCGATCCAATATTGCCTATTTGAACCTGCCAACCACTATTAGTCGAATTGTTAGCAGCATCAATTATTAGTTTATCGCTATTATTAGTTTGATTAGTATAGGTTATATAAACGGTTCTGTATACCGTGTTGTTCGACGAGGAAGTCCAATCCAGTTGCCAAGTGCCAGTAGACCCTTGTTTAGGGCTACTACCTTTGGAAAAGATATTTAATATTTCCGGTGTTTGAGAGCTTAATTGGCTAAATATTGAAAAAGCTGTGTAAAGTAATAAGTGAGATAACCTCATTTTAGTTTAGTTCGATTTTTTGCGTTTGAATCGAATCTTTATTGATCGTTTTAAGAATATAAATACCTTTGGAAAGTTCACTGAGGTCAATGGAACTAATTTTATTTTCAGCTTGGATTATACCTGAAGAAAGTAATTGTCCATTTATTCCAAAAACTTGATAGGTTCCTTTATCCGAATGATTATTTAAGATGTAGAAAATTCCATTCTCAGAAGGATTCGGAAAAACATTGAAATCGTTTTGTCGAATATTAGAGGTGTTGTTTTGTTGAGATTTACCCGTAAAAAGTAATTCAAAGCGATCGGCTTTTTTCTCTTCCGCAGTACCTGCGTTAAACGCATAAACAAAATCGCTGTTCACATCTGAAACCGTATTTTTAAGTTTGTCAAATAGTTGGATATCATAAGGTCTGTTGCTTTCATTGCAGGTGTTCAATGAAATTTCCATGGTGGAAGGACCTTCCTTTGGATACGCAACTTTTAAAGGAATTGATTTTGTTTCCCCAATTTCTGCTATTTTACCTCGACGATCTATGGACAACCACCAATTGTTTTCTGTTAAAGTGCCAAAGCCTACATAACCTGCATACAATTTGTTCATGTCATATTTGTCACCTACGGTGGCGTATTCGGGCATGTCAAATTCAATCGTAAATCCATCGTTTTCTGGTGCTTCTGAATTTTGATAGCGCAACTCACCTTTTAATTCGTTGCACGCCATCATTGACTCTTCTTGTATGCCACTTGAAAAATGTTGGGTTGCCGATTTAGCCCCGTCAAATTTTTGTGTTTCTTTGAAGGTTATCGTTTGAGAAGAACTACTTCCGTCATAAATCATAAAGGCTGCTGCTCCTGCTGCTAAGAATTTAGTTCGGTTGCGGTTTCCGTTATTGCCAAATTTGGAAGTTCCATTTCTCGTGGGAGCACTTCCATTTTTGCCAACACTGTCCCATTCGTTGTAGCGCCTAGAAATGGCATCGTAAAGATAAAAACGGGGAAGAATTTTTCCTTTGTTATCCTCGTATAATAAGCGCAAATCTATTGTGCATGGATAAGGGTTTCCGACCAAATTATATCCTTTAAGACTGCCAGAACCTGAATTATTAATGGTAATGGTTTGGTCTCCTGTAGCAAGTTGTCCTTTAAAATCTAAGACTTCCTCATTTGCGACAACGGTGGTGTCTCCTAATCCATTTCCTT
>Ga0181606_10002853_pt1 | contig 14781 bp, 15 predicted proteins | sample 041ome_10_FD_132994 | JGI IMG/M metagenome (GOLD analysis project Ga0181606, IMG submission 132994) | Coastal salt marsh microbial communities from the Groves Creek Marsh, Skidaway Island, Georgia - 041412US metaG (megahit assembly) | ecosystem: Environmental > Aquatic > Marine > Intertidal... | reverse complement strand
ATTTCGAGCTTCGCCTGAGCCGTGTCGGCGCCGCCTGAAATAAGCGCACCGGCGTGACCCATACGCTTTCCCGGTGGCGCGGTAACGCCGGCAATAAAGCCGACGATTGGCTTTTTCATATTGTCTTTGGCCCACTGAGCAGCATTCACCTCGTCCGGCCCACCAATTTCACCAATCATAATCACCGCGTCGGTGTCGGGGTCGTCGTTAAACATTTTCAGAACATCGATGTGCTTGATGCCGTTCACGGGATCCCCGCCAATGCCCACGGCAGAGGACTGACCAAGGCCCAGTTCTGTGACCTGGCCCACGGCCTCATAGGTTAAGGTGCCCGACCTTGAGACAATGCCAATGCGCCCCTTGCGATGAATATGGCCTGGCATGATTCCAATTTTAATTTCCTCGGGCGTAATAAGGCCGGGACAGTTCGGACCAAGAAGTAAGGTTTTACTGTTGGCCTCCTTCATCTGATTGCGAACCATCATCATGTCGCGAACGGGGATGCCTTCGGTGATGCAAATCACCAGGTCAAGATCGGCCTGCACGGCCTCCCAGATGGCATCGGCCGCACCAGCAGGCGGCACGTAAATAACCGAGACGGTTGCGCCTGTCTGCGCTTTGGCTTCTTTCACTGAAGCGTAAATGGGAATGCCTTCGAAGTCTTCGCCTGCGCGCTTGGGGTTCACACCGGCCACAAAACAGTTCTTCCCATTCGCATAATCGCGGCACATGCGTGTATGAAACTGTCCTGTCTTACCAGTGATGCCCTGGGTAATGACTTTGGTGTCTTTATTAATGAGAATTGACATAGTTGTTTCGTCCCTGTTCAGCGCGCCGCAGCCACGACTTTTTCGGCGGCCTCACCCATGGTGTTGGCCGAAATAATGGGCAGACCGGAGTCGGCCAGAATCTTCTTGCCCTGGTCTTCGTTGGTGCCCTTCATGCGAACCACCAAGGGCACTTTGAGCCCAACGGCTTTGGAGGCCGATACAACCCCTTCGGCAATCACATCGCAGCGCATAATGCCGCCAAAGATGTTCACCAAAATAGCCTCAACCTTAGGATTGCCAAGCATGATCTTGAAGGCCTCGGTCACCTTCTCAGTGGTGGCACCACCGCCAACATCAAGAAAGTTGGCGGGCTCGCCACCGAAAAGCTTAATGGTGTCCATGGTGGCCATCGCAAGGCCGGCACCGTTAACCAGGCAGCCGATGTTGCCGTCGAGTTGAATGTAGGCAAGGTCAAACTTGCTGGCCTCAATTTCCGCAGGATCCTCTTCATCGAGATCGCGAAGCTCAAGAATCTCTGGGTGTCGAAACAAAGCGTTGGAATCAAAGTTCCATTTCGCATCCAGCGCGATGACCTTGCCATCGCCGGTAAGAATAAGTGGATTGATCTCAGCAAGCGAGGCATCGGTTTCCCAGAAGGCCTTGTAGAGGCCTTGAATAGCCTGGCGCGCCTGGGCAATAGAGGAGGGAGGAATGCCAATGGCTGCCGCAAGCTCATCCACCTGGGCATCGGTGCAGCCCTTGAGTGGGTCAACAAAGGTCTTGTGAATCTTCTCGGGTTCGGTCTCGGCCACGTGCTCAATGTCCATGCCGCCCTCGGAGGAGCCCATGATGCAGACCTTTTGAGTCACGCGGTCGGTTACCACCGCTAGGTAGAGCTCCTTTTGGATATCCGCCCCTTCCTCGATAAGTAGGCGTCGCACCTTTTGACCTTCAGGACCGGTTTGATGGGTAACAAGCTGCATACCGAGTATCTGCTCGGCATGGCTGCGGACCTCGTCAAGGGATTTGGCAAGCTTAACCCCGCCGCCCTTACCACGCCCACCCGCATGAATTTGGGCCTTCACAACCCAGACGGGGCCCCCAAGCGTCTTCGCGGCCTCAATCGCCTCATCGACACTGAAACAGGCCACGCCTCGCGGCACTGCAACACCATAACGGCGCAGGATATCTTTACCCTGGTATTCGTGAATTTTCATTGGTTGAACTCCCCTCTTGCTTGGAAAATGGTAGCACGCAAGCCCAGGCTCGCCGCCTTAACCTGGGGGTGGAGCCGGTATTAAGGCTGCGTCCTAGCTAGGGCAATTGGATGTCCGTTGGGGCGAAGTTTCTGGCCTCTAGCCAGCGATAGACCTCGGGAGAAAAACCGCGGGAAGCAAGAAACCTCATTTGCTTGGCCTTTTCGAGGGCGTTGCCTGGTGGAAAACCAAAACGCTTGGCCCAGACAGCGAAGGCGCGCTGGTTCTCGGTCTGAGCAAGCTGCTGCTTTTGGGCCTGAACAAGCTCGGGGTCAAGACCATGCTGTTCAAGCTCGTAGACCAGCCGGGAGAGCCCAAACTTGGCCTGACGCTGATTCACAAAAGCGTCGGCAAAGCGGGCGTTTGAAAGTAGCTTTTTTGTTTCAAGAAGGTCGAGCAGGTCTTCAAGCGCCTGCTCGGACTCTGCGAAGGCAGATAGTTTCTGGTGAAGCTCTTTGCGACTGTAATCTCTACGAGCCAGGGCCGTAATGGCCCTGGCCTTAAGAGAGGGCTGCGCTGAAGACCTAGGCGGCCTCGGCACGTGATGAGCCGTCTTTGGAGGCGTCGCGGCCACGACGAGCCGGCTTTTCGGTAGCAGGGCTGGCCTCGGTTGCGTCATCACGGGCCGGGCTCACCACCTTTAAAGCGGGGACTGCAAGCTCGGTCACCCCGTAATGGGCGCGAATTTTGTTCTCAATTTCAACGGCAATGGCTGGGTTCTGGCGAAGGAACTCACGGGAGTTATCCTTTCCTTGACCGATTTTCTCACCGTTGTAGCTGTACCAGGCCCCCGATTTTTCAACCAGGTTGCACTCCACGCCAAGGTCGACAATCTCGCCCTCGCGCGAGATGCCCTCGCCATAAAGAATATCGAACTCGGCCTGCTTAAAGGGTGGCGCCACCTTGTTCTTGACCACCTTGACACGAGTTTCGGAACCAATGACTTCGTCACCTTTTTTAAGCGAACCGATACGGCGAATGTCGAGACGAACCGAGGAATAAAACTTAAGGGCGTTTCCTCCGGTAGTCGTTTCAGGACTGCCGAACATGACCCCAATCTTCATGCGAATTTGGTTGATAAAGATAACCAGTGTGTTGGTGCGATTGATAGTGCCGGTTAGCTTGCGCAAGGCCTGAGACATAAGACGCGCCTGAAGACCTGGCAGAGAATCGCCCATGTCCCCTTCAATTTCAGCGCGCGGGGTAAGGGCGGCCACCGAGTCAACCACGACAAGGTCGACCGAGCTAGAGCGCACCAAGGCATCGACAATTTCAAGCGCCTGTTCACCGGTGTCGGGCTGGGAAATAAGGAGGTCGGTAAGGTTGACGCCGAGCTTCTGTGCGTATTGACTATCGAGCGCATGCTCGGCATCGACAAAGGCGCAGACCCCGCCAAGTTTTTGCATTTCGGCAATAACCTGAAGCGTGAGGGTGGTTTTGCCTGAGGACTCGGGGCCGTAGATTTCAACCACCCGACCGCGTGGCAGCCCACCGACCCCCAGGGCAACATCGAGGCCAAGCGAGCCTGTGGAAACCGTTTGAATATCGGGCGCGACCTCGTTTTCGCCCATTTTCATGATGGAGCCCTTGCCAAACTGCTTCTCGATTTGGGCAATGGCGGCGGCAAGTGCCTTGGCCTTTTCAGCGCGGTTTTTGGTTTGAAGATCGTCCATGGTGTCCTTTCAGAGAGCGAATCGTGTTGAAACGAACAATACTGTATAAAATGTCAGTATTCAAGTGGGCTTTGATCGTAAATTTTTAAACCCTTATAGGTCTGCCGAGAAGATGGCCGAGGAGACCGGTAAGGGCATACCAGGCCGCTTGCTGCTGAATGGCCTCCCGGCTTCCGATAAAGATTTTGCAGTTCGACCACACCCGCGTGGGAGGGCCTTGGGGCGGCTGCCCATCAAACTCGGCCCAGGCAAACCAGACCAGGCCCACAGGTTTTTCCTTCGAGCCCCCGGTTGGCCCGGCCACACCCGTGATGGCAGCAGTCATGAAAGGGGCCGATACAAGGGCTTCGCTTAAAGCCGACCCCTGCGTTGATGAGCCGGCCAGCTGGCCAAGGCCCTGCGCCATGGCCTTGGCTACAGGCTCACTCACCGCACCATGTTCCGTCAAAAGCGCCGAAGGAACCTGCAACTGATGGATCTTCACCTCATTGGAATAACTCACCACGCCGCCCTCAAACCACTGGCTTGAGCCGCCAATGCGGGTCAGCCAGCTTGACGCAAGCCCGCCGGTGCAGGACTCGGCAAGAGCAAGTCGTGCCCCTGCCCGCTGCGCCGCCCAGCCTAGGGAAAGGGCAAGAAGCCTGATGGCGCGCTCATCGAGGGTCCATGGTGGTAAGGCAAGCGGCCTGGGCCTGGTCATACAAGAACCCCCAGCCGCACAAGGATGGCGATAACAAGCAGCGTAAGGCCTGCGGCAGCAATATCATCGACCATGACACCAAGGCCGCCCTTCACCCTGCGATCAAGCCAGCCCACCGGCGGGGGTTTCAGAATGTCAAAAACCCGAAAAAGAAGAAAGGCAAGGCCGGTTAAGACCCAGTCGTTGGGCGGAACGGAAAGACCTGATGGACCAAGCACGCTGTCACTGGCGAGGTCACGCGGAAGCACAAGCAGGACAAGCCAAAAGGCCCAGATCTCATCAATTACAATGCTCGAATGGTCGTCGGTTTCCAGCGCCCGCGTCGTGCGCGAGCAGGCCCAGACGGCAAGCGGAAAGCTCAGCAACAAGACAAACCAAAGGGCGGCGACCGAGAAGAACTGCTCAAGCACCAAAAAGCTTCCCCAGGCCCATAACGTGCCCGCTGTTCATGGGCCAACGGGCGAGAGCCCTGAGCCCGCCCCAAGCGCAAAAAAATGAGCGGGATGCCGAAGAAAGAGGGCCTGCGGCAAAGGGGGCAAGGCAGGCGACTTCGGTAGGTCGGCCGATGGGGCTTCAAGGGGCGGTGTGGGGCCCGGCTGCATTAAGCCTTCTCCCGCTGTGGCTCTTGAAAATGATTAAACCCTGCCAGGACCTCTTGGCTTAAGAGAAGCTCTTTGCCATCGAGCCCGTACCAGTGCACCTGTTGCTTGTTTAACTGAGTCTGGTCCATCTGGGACTGCTCAACACGACCGATGGACGTGAGCCTAAGATCAAGCTGCTCTGCAAGCACACGAAGAGAGGGCCTAGCCGAGGCGGGCGCAGCAAAAAGAAGCTCGTATTCATCACCGCTTCGAGCCGCACAGAGACAGGCCTGCTCAAGGCTTAAACGACCTTGGCTGACGGCGCCCTGAAGCTCCGGGCCCAGGCACTGACGCAGCGATTCAAACTGCACGTGGGCCACAAGCGCGAGCCCTTGCCTGTGTGCGCTGGACTGCTGCAACAAATGACCAAGCTCGCTGGCAAGCCCATCGGAAACATCAATGGCGGCATGGGCAAGCTGCTGCTCACAAAGCGCCTGACCCAGGGCAAGTCGAGGCTCCGGCCAGAGCAATTTCTTTGCAAGGGGCTGATGCTCAAGAGCCCAAGCCCCATCGCCAAGGCTTCCCGATACCCAGAGCTCATCGCCGGGCTTAAGGCCCTTTCGCAAAAGTGCTTGACCGAGAGGAACAAGACCCATGGCGGTCACCACGACAGCCTCTTCGGCCTGAACACGAACGGTATCGCCCCCTACAAGCGCAATGCCATACTTAAGAGCAAGCGTATTGATGCCGCTTGAAAAAGCTTCAAGCCAAGGCTTACGTATGGAGCGAAGATGAAGGTTGAGTGTGAAGGCCCATGGCCTTGCACCCATGGCAGCAAGGTCGGAAAGACTCACTGCCAAGGCCTTGTGGCCGAGGGCCTCCGGGTTCACATTGGAGAAGTAATGCTGGTTCTCAACCAAAGAGTCGGTGGTCACCACAAGCTGCTGGCCCTGTGGCAAGGGGGCGAGCACGGCGGCATCGTCGCCAATACCAATGGCCTGCTTGTGACCTAGGCCGTGGCCTTCTTTAGCTGCGCGCGAGCCTGCGAAATAAGTTTGTATAAGGCCGAACTCATCCATGAGGCCTAAGCTCGGGTGCGAGTCGATCGAGAACCCCATTGATGTAGCGGTGGCCTTCATTGCCCCCCAATGACTTGGCGAGCTCAATGGCCTCGTTGATCACCACCCGATACGGCACCTCGGGGTGATGGCAGAGCTCGTAAACACTTAGCAATAAAATAGCGTGCTCAACGGGCGAGAGCTCGACAAGCGGTCGGTCCATCACCTTTGTTATGGACTCACGCAAGGACTCAACATGGCTGACCGCCCCAAGAAAGCAGTCCTTGAAATACTCCATGTCCGCGTCCTTACCTTCTTCTGACTCAGTGACAACAAAGGCCTCAATTTCACCCAGCGGCTGTTGGGTCAAGAGCCACTGGTAGAGGGCCTGAACCGATAACAGCCTGGAAAAGCGGCGGGCACTGCGACTGCGTGAATCAGGACGCATCTTCATCGTCCGCAACCACCTCGTCATCGATAGCAAGCATGAGGTTTGCCATTTCAACTGCAACAAGTCCTGCCTCGTGGCCTTTAATGTCTGCACGCTCCTCGGCCTGCTCATCGTTGTTGGTGGTAAGAACACCGTTGGCAATGGGAATACGAAAGTCGAGTGAGACCCTTTGAATGCCGCCTGCCGACTGATCACTCACCACCTCAAAGTGATAGGTCTCTCCACGAATAACAGCCCCGAGCGCAACAAGCCCGTCAAACTGGCCCGTTTCAGCCAGTTGAGCCAAGGCCAGGGGAATTTCAAGGGCACCGGGCACCGAGACCACGGTGATATCTGCTGCGGCGACTCCGGCCTCGTTTAAGCCACGAAGACAGGATGTCTCGAGCGTCTTGGTAATGGATGGGTTGAAACGGGCCACCACAAGCCCAATACGAAGCCCCTCGCCATTGAGCTCAGGATCAATACGGTGGGGGCTGGTCATAGTGCGGGTCTTTCAAGATAAAAGAAATGAGAATGAATGGGGCATGAGCAACTAGTCGCGCAGGCCGGCCTCAGGCTGATAACCGGTCACCTCCAGGCCAAAGCCCGCCATGCTTGGCATCTTACGGGGTCGTGCAAGCAGGCGCATCTTTCCAACCCCCACATGCCGAAGAATGGCTGCACCCAGGCCGTAGCTTCGCAGGGACTGGCTGGAGACGGGAGAAGGCGGCACCGCCGAGATGGACTGACCGTTCATTTGGGCAAGAACAGTCTGAGCCGACGGTGCAGTATTTAAAAGGACGAGAACACCGCAGCCTGCCGATTCGATGGCGGCAAGCGCTGTCGGAATGGGCCAGCTGTGGTTTGGGTTTTTACTGTCGATCCAGTCAAGCAGGCTGGTGGGCTCGTGGACCCGTGCCAGGGTCTCTTGATCAGGTTGCGGAGTGCCAAAAACAAGTGCCATGTGGGGCTGGCCACTGGCCTTATCGGTGAAGGCGACCAGACGCCAAGGCTTGCCCTGCAGCGTAATGGCACGGTCAGCTATTTCTTCAACAAGACTTTCGTGGGAGCTTCGATACTGAATGAGGTTGGCAATAGAGCCCAGCATGAGCTGATGAGCCTTAGCAAACTGAACCAGATCGGGCAGTCGGGCCATGGAGCCATCGTCATTGAGAATTTCACAGATCACAGCAGAGGGGTTGCGACCGGCCAACGCCGCCAGGTCACAGCCCGCCTCCGTATGGCCAGCCCGAGTGAGTACGCCCCCGGCCTGCGCCATAAGAGGAAATATATGGCCTGGCTGAACCAGGTCTTCGGGGCGCGCATCGGAGGCAACGGCTGCCTGAATGGTTCGGGCACGATCGGCCGCACTGATACCGGTTGTCACGCCAGTGGCTGCCTCGATAGAGAGCGTAAATGCCGTCCCGTGAGACGACTTATTCTGATTAACCATAAGCGGCAGGTTGAGTTGACGACAGCGCTCTTGGGTAAGGGTGAGACAAATTAAGCCTCGGCCGTATCGGGCCATAAAGTTAATGGCCTCGGGTGTTACGGCATCGGCAGCCATCACTAGGTCGCCCTCGTTCTCGCGATCTTCGTCATCCACAAGAACAACCATCTTGCCCTGACCAATGGCCTCAATTAACTGCTCAGAAGAGGCCATCTCTAGAAGGTCATGCTCGGTCATGCTCGGGGTCCTTGTACAGGTATGTCGGAGCCAGGCGCTGAAGCACTTGCGAGAGTGTGGCCGGCTGCGGTGGGCCAGCGCCCACTATTGATCAGGGACTCAAGCACACGCGCCACCTGCCGTGCTAATGGGTCGACCTCAAGGTTAAGCCGATCGCCCACCGCAAGCTGAGAAAAGATGGTCTTCTTCCATGTGTGAGGAATGAGGTTGATGCTGATCTCAGTCTGTCCGTTCAGGTCTGACACCGCATTCACAGTGAGGCTCACACCATGAACCGAGACCGAGCCCTTCTCAGTAACAAACATGGCAAGACTTGAAGGAACTTCAAGCAAAAGCTCATGGGACTCGTCGCGCGAACGCAGGCCCGTGACGCGGGCCGTTCCATCCACATGGCCCGAGACAATATGCCCGCCAAGCCGATCACTGGCACGAAGCGCCTTCTCAAGATGCACAGGGCCAGGCTTATCCAAGCCCACGGTGCGGTTGAGACTCTCCCGCGAAATATCAAAAAAGCAGCCCTGGTCGGTGGGTGCAATAGCCGTCATACAGGCACCATTCACGGCAATGGAATCGCCCTCGGCAATGTCGCTGGGGTCGAGGTCCCCCCAGAGAAGATGAACACGAAGGCCTTGTGCATCGGAGTACGGGCTCGCCGGATGCGACAAAACCTGGGACTGAGACATAAGTCCTTCAATGCGCCCAATGGCCTGAACGATCCCAGTAAACATAACCCTAGAGTGTAATGAGTTATGGCGTCAACACCGGATGGGGTTTCACAAGCCGAATACGCAGCCCATCGCCCACGGGCTCCTGACCCACAAGGCGCCATCGAAGTGCAGCCTCCACCGAGCCGAGTTCGGGCATTCCACTCACGGGGGGCATGCCTTGGCCTAAGAACAGCGGAGCCATGTAAACGAGCCATTCGTCAATGAGGCCTTCTGACCAAAACCCACCCACCAGCGCAGGACCCGCCTCAAGATGAATCTCATTCATGCCGCGGTCGGCAAGCTGCCTTAGGAGGTCATGCAGGGCAAGCCGGTCGCCAGGCCGCCCCGACTGCGAGACCACTGAAATTATTTCGACACCTCGTGCTGCAAGCCGATCGATACCTTCTCGATGAATCGGGTTGTTAAGGTCCGCGGTTGTGGCCACCATGGCGTGGGGCTCACGAAAGAATCGAGCATCGGGGTCCGCCATCAGCCGTGGATCCACCACCAGTCGATGAGGCTGCCGAGGGGTATCCACATAACGGACGTTTAAGAGAGGGTCATCTTGCAGAACCGTACCCACGCCGGTCACCACAAGGCAAGACCGCGCACGAAAGGCATGCCCGTCTGCCCGAGCCTCGGGGGAGGTGATCCACTGGCTGACCCCATTAGCAAGGGCGACCCGGCCATCCATGGAACAGGCGGTCTTTGCCCGCACCCAGGGTCTGCCCTTTGTCATACGAAGAATAAAGCCCGGGTTGAGGCTTGCCGCCTGTTCTGCCAAAAGCCCGCAGCGGACATCGAGACCCGCCTCTCGAAGTCGAGCAAGCCCCTTGCCTGCGACGATGGGGTTGGGATCCTCCATGGCGGCCACCACAGCCCGCACGCCTGCCTGAATAAGAGCCTCCGTGCAGGGGCCCGTCTTTCCGATATGGTTACAGGGCTCAAGCGTGACGTAGGCCGTCGCCCCACGCGCGCGGCCCGCCGCCTGACGCAAGGCCATTACCTCGGCATGCGCCTCACCCGCCTTTTCGTGCCAGCCCTGCCCCACCACCTTGCCATCACGAACAATGAGACAGCCCACGCGGGGGTTTGGAGTGGTTGTAAAGAAACCATGCTCGGCAAGGCTGATTGCCTTTTGCATGAAGTCAACATCGGTCTCACTGAACACGGCGAATTCGCTTGGATGATGTCGGCTGCGCTGGCTTCGTTTTACCCCCCGAGCCTGCTTCTGTGGAGGGTGATGCCTTACTGGCGTGGCCACCGGTGGCCCGGCGCGCACGCGGGCCCACTTCCGCAAGAATGGCCTGAAACTCCGAAACGTCCTCGAAGCTTCGGTAGACTGAGGCAAATCGAACGTAGGCCACCTTATCGAGACGCCGCAGTGCCTTCATAACAAGCTCACCGAGAAACTGGCTGGCAACCTCGCGCTCGCCACTGGCCGCAAGCTGCTCCTCAATTGAGCGGACAGCCTGCTCCACAATGTCGTAGGCCACAGGCCTTTTACGCAAGGCAAGCGCCATGCTTGAACGCAGCTTTGCAGAATCGAAATCGCAGCGTGATCCGTCCTTCTTTACAACCGAGGGCAGGGAGAGCTCGATCTTCTCGAGCGTCTTGAATCGACGCTCACAGGCCAGGCAACGACGTCGCCTACGGATCTCAAGCCCATCATCGAACAAACGCGTGTCGGTGACCTGGGTGTCGGGCGAGCCGCAGGCGGGGCATCGCATGGCTTAGCGATAGACAGGGAACTGTTGGGTGAGTTGATGCACCTCGTTGCGAACCCGGGCCGCCACGGTCTCGTCTTCCGGCGCCTCAAGGATGTCGGCAATAAGGTTCGCAACCCGGGTCATTTCTTGGGGACCAAAACCACGGGTCGTGCAGGCAGGGGTTCCGAGTCGGATGCCGCTTGTGACCATGGGTTTCTCAGGATCGTTTGGAATGGCGTTCTTGTTCACGGTAATGTGGGCACGGCCCAAGGCAGCCTCGGCGGCCTTGCCCGTGATGTTCTTTGCTCGCAGATCAACAAGCATGACGTGACTCTCTGTACGGCCCGAAACAATACGCAAGCCGCGCTCGACAAGGCCTTTTGCAAGCGCCTGAGCGTTGTCGAGAATACCCTGGACGTAGACCTTAAAGCTTGGTTGCAAGGCTTCTTGAAAGGCAACCGCTTTTGCCGCAATCACATGCATCAGGGGACCCCCCTGAATACCTGGAAAGACTGCACTGTTAATGGCCTTCTCGTGCTCGGACTTCATAAGAATGATGCCGCCGCGTGGGCCACGAAGGCTCTTGTGGGTGGTGGACGTGACGACGTCCGCATGGGGCACAGGGTTGGGATAAAGCCCTGCAGCAATAAGACCCGAGTAATGGGCCATGTCCACCATAAATACCGCGCCAATGTCCTTGGCTACCTTGGCAAATCGTTCCCAGTCGGTCTTCAGAGAATAGGCCGACGCCCCGGCAATTAGCAGCTTTGGCCTGTGCTCGCGAGCCAAGGCTTCCATGCGGTCGTAGTCAATCTCTTCTTTCGCGTTAAGGCCATAGGGCACCACATTGAACCACTTGCCTGAGAGGTTGAGAGGCATACCGTGGGTGAGATGTCCGCCTTCAGCAAGCGAGAGGCCCATGATCGTGTCACCAGGCTTTAAGAAGGCAAGAAAAACCGCCGTGTTGGCCTGCGCTCCCGAGTGAGGCTGAACGTTCGCAGCCTCGGCGCCATACAAAGTCTTCAGACGATCAATGGCCAGTTGCTCAACAACATCCACATACTCGCAGCCCCCGTAATAGCGACGACCGGGGTAGCCCTCTGCGTATTTGTTCGTAAGCTGAGAGCCCTGAGCGGCAATCACGGCCGGACTTGCATAGTTCTCTGAGGCGATGAGCTCAATGTGCTCTTCCTGGCGAATGTTCTCGGCCGAAATGGCCTGCGCGACCTCGGGGTCGGTTTCTATAAAGGTCTGGCTGCGATTAAACATGCTGAAGGTCCATGGTTTTTGAATGGTTTGGATGACTGGGATGCACGCCCGAAAACGAGGGGCTTACAACGGTATAGAGGAACCATAAGAGCCCGAACATAAGATGGGCTGTTAAGAGGTGCACCGGTTGGGCAATGAGCGGGAAGCCAAGATGGTTCAGAGCGCCGCCAAGGGCCATTTCAAAGGCAGTAAAGCCCACCAGAAGAGAAGCCATAAAACCTGCACGCGTTCTGCGCAAAGGGCTTTGATAGACGCGCATCAAAAGGTAGAGACAAAGACCAAGAATGACCCAGGAAAAAGAGCGATGAACCAAGAAAATCCATGGTACAGCCTCAAGCCATTGATCTCGAGAAAGTTCAGTCGCCATGCGCGAAATGAGATCGACGCTTTCTCGAATTTGAATACCAAGAAAGATCTGCAGGGTAAGGGCTGCAAGGGTTGCTAGAACAAGGCCGCGAAACCATCGGGGCAGCTCGCGCAGCGTCTGCGACTGGGGAGAGCGCTCGGTCAGAAGTGCCTCTGGGCCTGCCGCGCGCACGACAGCATAGATAAAACACATTTGGACTAAAAAGGCGCCCACCATATGCGCGGAAATCATGACCGGCCGAAGATTGGAGGCCACAACCATAGAGCCCAGCCATCCGTTGAAGCCAATAAACAGAAGCCCTCCCAGGCTTGACCAGAAGACCACAGGCTGTTCGCGTCGAAAGGGCCGAGCGGCCAGTACGGTAAGGATTGCCAAGATACCAATGGTTGCCCCAACAAGCCGGTTCACATACTCCGTCCAGGTTTTAACTGGATCAAAATCGGCCGTGTCGTATCCCCGGTCGGCGTAGCGCACCCGCCAGTCGGACGGAAGCTGGCTTTCATGCGTGGGGGGTACCAGCTGGCCAAAGCATAAAGGCCAGTCGGGGCAGCCCATGCCTGCGCCGGTGGCCCTAACCGTTCCGCCAACCAGAATGAGGAAATAGACGGCCGTGATGGTGATAAGGACCATCCAAATAAAGCGCTGCCGCTGATGCGGCTTGACGCCAGAGCCGACAGGCAGACCTTGAGTGGCATGGACCGCAGTAGGCATGGAAAGGTTACTCATGACAAGGGCTCCTTAAGATCGATGCGGGCAAACCTGCGCTTGCCCACCTGCAAGATATATTGGCCAGCCGAGAGCTCGAGCAGACGGTCGGAAACACGCTCACCGTTGAGTCGAACCCCGCCCTGCTCAATTGAGCGTACGGCCTCGGACCCCGAGCTTACAAGACCTGCCTGCTTTAAAGCCTGACTCACGGAAAGGGGAGCATGGCCAAGCTCGATGAGAGGCAGGTCGGTGGGGCATTCTCCCTTTTTAAAACGCGCCTCAAACTCAGCAAGCGCCTGTTCGGAGGCAGCCCGCGAGTGAAACCGCTCGACAAGCTCCATGGCCAGGTCAACCTTAATATCCCGAGGGTTTCGGCCCGCCAAGGCTTCGGCCTTCAGGGCCTCAATCTGGGCCATGCTGCGAGAAGAAAGCAATAAGAAGTAGCGCCACATGAGATCGTCTGAGATCGACATGAGCTTGCCAAACATTTCGGCAGCAGGCTCGGCGATGCCTATATAGTTTCCCTTGCTCTTACTCATCTTCTCAACGCCATCGAGCCCTTCAAGCAAAGGCATGGTGAGAACGCACTGAGGGGGCTGGCCCGCATCTTTTTGAAGCTCACGACCCATAAGCAGATTGAACTTCTGGTCCGTGCCGCCAAGCTCGAGATCAGCCTTGAGAGCGACCGAGTCGTAGCCCTGCAAAAGGGGATAAAGAAACTCGTGAACACTAATAGAAACTCCGGCCTTGTAACGCTTCGTGAAGTCATCCCGCTCAAGCATGCGGGCCACAGTGGCCTGCGCGGCCAGCCGAATCATGCCCTGAGCGCCTAGGGCCTCACACCATTCCGAGTTTTTTCGAACCTCGGTTTTGTTTGGGTCGAGCACAAGACTGGCCTGCTGAAAATAAGTTTGCGCATTGACTGCGATTTCTTCGGCGCTTAATGGGGGACGTGTGGCATTGCGACCTGTAGGGTCGCCAATGAGGGCGGTGAAATCTCCCACCAGAAAAATGACCTGATGGCCTAGGTCTTGGAGTTGGCGAAGCTTGGTGAGCACAACCGTGTGGCCCAAGTGAAGATCGGGGGCCGTGGGGTCAAGGCCAAGCTTGACGCGAAGTGGCGTCTTCGAGGCATGGGCGCGCAAAAGCTTGTTTTGGAGCTCGCTTTCAACAAGAATCTCCTCACTGCCTCGGCGAATGAGAGCCATCGCCTGCTCAAGCTCGGGCGGCAGGCTGGCCATCATGGCGGGGCTGTCCAGGCTGCCCTGAGCTTCTGACGAGGCCTGGGCGCGCACAGAAGCCTGCTCGGCAGGCGGGTTTTGGGGGTGGGCTAAAGAAGGGGGCATGGCTGACGATGGCATTAAGAACTACAATTCTACGGTTATGAAGACAAGCACGCTCCGGTTCTGGACCTTCGGCACGGCAGCCTTCGGTATTTTAATGGCCAGCATCACCAGCCTTGGCATCTCCACTGTGAGCGACGCCGAGTCCAAGATGCTCGCCCAGCCGGTGGTCAAGCTGCTTGAAACCCCCTCCCTAGAGTCCCAGTTGAAGGCGCTTGAGACCCATGGCCTGGAACTCGCCCGCGAGGACGAGGTGATTGCGGGTGACACCATTGCCAAACTCTTTGAAAGGCTCGGAGTCGAAGACCCCGCAGCACTCATTTACCTGGCGGCCGATAAGACCAATTCCTCTGTTCTGAAGTCAAACGTGGGCAAGACCGCCCTGGTTCACACCGACATCAACGGCAGCCTTTTGCGGCTTCAGCTGGTGAACGGCCAAGATGCCTGGGTGGTGGAGCGAACCGGAGAAGGCCAGTTTGCAACTCGCATTGGCCAGGTTGGCGTTGAGACAGTCACGGAACAT
>Ga0181606_10002842_pt1 | contig 14810 bp, 13 predicted proteins | sample 041ome_10_FD_132994 | JGI IMG/M metagenome (GOLD analysis project Ga0181606, IMG submission 132994) | Coastal salt marsh microbial communities from the Groves Creek Marsh, Skidaway Island, Georgia - 041412US metaG (megahit assembly) | ecosystem: Environmental > Aquatic > Marine > Intertidal... | reverse complement strand
CCGAGACCCCAAGCCGAGACCCCAAGCCGAGACCGTGAGCCATTGAATTAAAGTTAAACGGCCCCGAGTGTGGTTGAGGCCCCTTGAATCACTTTTGTGTATCATAATCCACTCAATATCCATAGAGCCACAAAGAATTTATGCAGAAAGGCCTAAATTTAGCGGGGAAACTCTGTCAAACTGGTGTATTCCACTCTATATCCATAGGAACATCGTTTATCGCAATGCAATGAATGATCTCAATCAAATGTGAGGAGCCATATCATGTCTATAACCGTCAGTTTTTCAGGCACATCTGTTCCCAAGAATGGAACCGTTTTTATCCTAGTTCCATCCAGCCGAAATTTGGGCGCGTGGGGAGAGGCGCTCAATAAACAAACGGGACAGGCGATCACTCGCGCCATGCGCAGTCAATCGTTTAAGGGCGATGCTGGGCAGTCGCTGACGATTATTGCCCCGCATGGTGTCCGGCTTGAGCGCATTATACTGCTGGGTGTGGGAAAAGCGGACACCGTCTCGGAGCATGATTTCGAGAATATCGGTGGAAAGATTGCCGGCTTTTTGGCGAAAGGCGGTGCCGGCCACGTTCTCGTGCAGGGCTTTGAAAATGGTGTCTCGACGGGTGAAATAGCAGCCCGTGTCGCCTTGGGCGCGGAATTGGGCGCTTACCGATTTGACCGCTATAAAACAGATAAGAAAGATAAGCCGAAGGCCGCTCGCTTGGCCATTGCGCTAAGCTCATCGGTTCAAGCGAAAAAACTATATTCCGAGTTCTCAGCCATTGCTGAAGGTATGACCACCGCGCGCGACTTGGTGAATGAGCCGGCCAATATTTTAACGCCTCCCGAATTTGCACGCCGGGCGCGGCAACTCACGAAATTGGGGATAAAGGTGGAGGTGCTGTCTGAGGCGCAAATGAAACGCCTTGGCATGGGCGCGCTTTTGGGCGTGGGGCAGGGCAGTGTGCACCCAAGCCAATTGGTTGTGATGCAATGGCAAGGCGCCGCAAAATCGAAGCAACCCATCGCCTTCATTGGCAAGGGTGTGTGCTTTGACACAGGGGGTATTTCGATTAAGCCCTCGGCTGGCATGGAAGATATGAAAGGCGATATGGGCGGTGCCGCCGCGGTGACCGGCCTGATGACTTCTTTGGCACGACGAAAAGCCAAGGCCAATGTGATTGGCGTGCTGGGTCTTGTTGAGAATATGCCCTCGGGCACAGCTCAACGCCCTGGCGATATTGTGACGTCCATGTCGGGTCAGACCATTGAAGTGCTGAACACAGATGCGGAAGGGCGATTGGTCTTGGCTGATGCACTTTGGTATACGCAAAATCGGTTTAAGCCAAAATTCATGATCGATCTTGCGACCCTCACTGGCGCTATCATGATTGCTTTGGGGCAAGATTATGCGGGCATGTTCTCGAATAATGATGATCTGTGCCAAAAGCTCGATACAATCGGAAAGCGCGAGCACGAACGGGTGTGGCGTATGCCCATGAATGATAATTTTAACAAGATGATCAACACGCCTAATGCCGATATGAAAAATATTGGGGGGCGTTATGCTGGATCCAGCACGGCCGCACAATTTTTGCAGCGCTTTGTGAATAACGTGCCATGGGTTCATCTCGACATTGCCGGAACTGCGATGGGGTCGCCCAAAACGCCCACGAGTAAAGGATGGGCGAGCGGTTATGGGGTGAAACTTTTGGATCGTCTGGTGCGCGCCTATTACGAATAGGACGTTATGAAGACGACGTGGAGTATTTCTTTTACCATTTAACCCATCAGTCGGAGGCTGAGGTTGTGCCACGCTTGGCGCAATTATGCCTCGATCGCGACTGGCGCGTGGTTATTCGGGCGCGGCAAGAAGCAACGCTGATCAGCCTCAGCGAAGCCTTATGGAGTTTCGGAGAAGGCAGCTTTCTGGCGCATGCCCAGGAAGGAGATGCGGCGGCCATTTATGCAGCGGATCAGCCCATTTGGTTGACGACGGGCGAAGATGCGCCCAATCAGCCAGATGTGGTGATGCTGCTTGAGGATATGCGGGCGGGTGACCACGGCGCGCTTCAGCGCGTGATTTATTTGTTTAATGGTGAGGACCCCGAAGCCTTAACGGCGGCCCGAGCGCATTGGAAAGAAATCAAAGAGCAAGCGGATATCGAGATCAGTTATTGGCAACAGTCAAATACGGGTCAATGGACGCAACAGGCTTAGCGGATGCAAATGCTTGCGTTGAGAGGGTGAACTCAGTATAAGCCGCTCATCATCACATGAGGACGAGGAGAACGACATGGCCGTCGAACGTACATTTTCAATTATCAAACCCGATGCCACTCAACGTAATTTGACCGGTAAAATTATTGATCGGTTCGAGTCTGCTGGTCTGCGGGTTGTCGCGTCTAAACGCATTCACATGAGCAAAGAGCAAGCTGAAGGTTTCTATGCTGTCCACAAAGAGCGGCCTTTCTTCAATGATCTCGTATCTTTTATGATTTCTGGGCCGGTCGTTGTGCAGGTGCTCGAAGGGGAAAATGCGATTGCACGTAACCGCGAAATTATGGGTGCAACCAACCCCGCTGATGCGGCTGAAGGCACTATTCGTAAAGATTTTGCCGAGAGCATTGAGGCTAATTCTGTCCATGGATCGGATGCGCCGGAAACAGCGGCTGAAGAAATTCGCTACTTCTTTGGCGATGCGGAAATCGTCGGCTAAGCGCTGATCGCGCTTCGGAATTTATGGCCCTGACGCGTTGGTGTTAGGGCCATTTTTTTTACTCTTGTCGGCAATTTGGTTCAGCGCCTCAATATAAGCCTCGTGCTCAAGCTCAAGCACACGCGCGGCCAAGCTGTCCGGTGTATCGCCCGGCAAAACATCTGTTTCACGTTGAACAATTATCGGGCCTGCATCCATTTCGGCGACAACATAGTGCACGGTGCACCCATGCTTTAAAGCCCCATCCGCGAGGGCGCGTTCATGCGTGTGCAGCCCTTTGTAATGGGGCAAGAGCGATGGGTGAATATTAATCATTCGACCCGCCCATGCGCCCACAAAGCGATCGGTGAGCAAGCGCATAAATCCCGCCAAACAGACTACATCAACATTTTTCTCTAGCAAATGCGCGTTAAGGGCCGTTTCAAACGCATCGCGTGAGGCAAAGTCTTTATGCGCAATGAGGTGGGTCGCGAAACCTTTTGCCTGTGCCCGTTCAATGCCGAGCGCAGTCGGAATGTTGCACACCAAGGTTGCCAGCTCAAATTTTTCAGGGTGGGCGATGATGTGGTCAAGAAGCGTCAGCATATTGCTGCCGCGTCCGGAATAGATAATGGCAATCCGCAGGCTCATTTCCACTTATTCGAGAAGGAGATAGGCCGGTCCGGCTCAGTTCTTGCTGCGAGTGACCCGATCTGAACGACAGCTTCGCCGGCTTGGGTTAAGGCTGTTTGGATGGCATCGGCACGATCTGCAGGCACAATGACGGCCATCCCTATGCCGCAGTTAAATGTCTTGAGAAGCTCCGCATCATCAAGATGCGCGGTGGCTTGCAACCAGCGAAAAGTGTCAGGCAGAGACCAGCGGTTGAGGTCGATCTCCGCCGTTAAATGTTCGGGTAACACGCGGGGTATATTCTCGGTCAGCCCGCCGCCCGTAATATGCGCGAGCCCTTTAATGGGCTGGCCCTGCTTTAACGCAGCTAAGATCGATTTCACGTAAATACGCGTAGGCGTCAGCAAGGCTTCGGCAAGTGATGTTTCGGGCTGAAAGGGGGCGGGGTCATTCCAGGACAGACCGGATTTTTCGACGAGGCGGCGCACCAGCGAGTACCCATTGGAATGAATGCCATCCGAGGCCAATCCCAAAATAATATCGCCCACTTGCATGTCCGGGCGGGGTAAGATCGCATCGCGTTCGACGGCGCCAACGGCAAACCCCGCAAGGTCATAATCTTTGGGCGCATAAAGGCCCGGCATTTCGGCGGTTTCGCCCCCAATGAGCGCACACCCCGCCTGAATGCACCCTTCAGCAATACCCGCAATCACCGCCTTGGCGGTGTCGATGTCGAGATGCGACGTTGCAAAGTAATCTAGAAAAAACAGGGGTTCAGCCCCCTGAACAATCAGATCATTCACGCTCATCGCAACCAGATCAATTCCGATTGTTGTGTGCTGATCCGCTTCAATAGCGATTTTCACTTTCGTTCCAACGCCATCATTGCAGGCGACCAAAACGGGGTCTTTGAATTGACACGCCGCTAAATCGAATAAGCCGCCAAAACCGCCGAGGCCACTATCTGAGCCGGGCCGAGCGGTTTTTCGGGCGAGCGGACCAATGGCGCGAACCAATGCATTTCCCGCATCAATGTCAACGCCGCTATCAGCATAAGTGATTGGTTTATCGGACGACACGCCGGATGCTCTCCATTATTGTAAACCCACCGTCACCCATGACGGTGAGCGCGACGCTCAAAATAACCAGATGCGCTTCCGATGTAACCCATAATCTCATCTCGACCCGTGAATTGTTCACATTATCCTGTGCGCAGTTTGGAAACTCGTGCTAAACCGAGGCCATGATAAGTTACGCACCAAATGATCCGAGTTCGATTGAGCAGCGGTTCCAAAAAATCTTGGGGTATATCGCCCTGACCCTTCTTGGGATTGGGATGTTGGTTGTTCCGGCTACAGATCGGGCTCGAGCGGGGGATGTGTTTGCCGTCGATAATGTTCAAGTTGATGTCACCTCGCGGACATCTTCGGATGCGCGGGCCGAGGCACTTTTGACAGGTCAACGCCAAGCCCTTGAGACAATTTTGCGACGTTTGGCGCCACGCATGTACTGGCAACGCTTGCCGGATGTGGGATCGTTAAATATTGACAGCTATCTCAAAGGGTTCAGGGTCAATGATGAAAAGACCAGCCCACGTCGCTATGTGGCTGAGCTGTCGATTAGTTTTAAAGCGGATAGCGTGCGTGCCTTGATGCATGACTTGGATGTCCCGATTTCCGAAATTCAATCGCGGCCAGCGCTTTTATTGCCGGTGATGGAAGATCGCAATGGGGCAACCTTGTGGAGCGAAAATTGGTGGCGCGCTGAATGGATGCGCTATGACCTTGAGAACAGCTTAACCCCATTGGTGTTGCCAATGGGCGATGTCAGCGAAGCCATCGACTCGCCCGCTGAAGACGTCTTAGCCGGCAATCGACTTAAGATCGATTTGTTGAAAATGCGTTACGACGTCGATACAGCTTATGTCGTGCATGCCTTGGCCGATATTGATGGCCAATTGGGAGTGACCGTGTATAGCTACGGGCCTGATATTACAAAAGTCGATGTGTACAGCTACTCGGGTCAGGAAGATCATGTCCGTTTGGCCCGCAAAGCGGTGCAAGATTTGATGCAGATTTGGGCGGATCAATGGAAGCGAACCACAGCCGTGGTATCCGATAATCAAACCCAGCTTATTGCGGATGCTGGCTTTGATGGCGCCGAAGAGTGGCGGGCCATTCAGAAAAAATTATCAGATACGGATCTTATTCGAAATGTTCGGATCAAGGCCTTGTCGCATCGCCACGCCGAAATCTCGGTTGATTTTGTGGGAACACTCGACCAATTGTCACGGAATTTGGAGCAAAAAGGCCTACGCCTGTCTCCTGGTTTCCAAGGCTATCGGTTGGTCGTGCTGGACTGATCCGCAATTGGCACAGGATGACATTGGGATCTTAGGCGTTTTGTGAGACTGTGATGGCTGAGCAATTATCGCTAAATCTACCCCATCGTACGGCGCTTGATCGCGACAGTTTTTTAGTGTCGAGCTGTAATGCCGAAGCTGTTGCGCTGATTGATGAATGGCCAAATTGGCGAGAGTGTAGCGCCCTCATCGTGGGGGCTGCGGCGAGCGGTAAGTCGCATCTGGCGGCTGTGTGGAGCTCACGCGCGCATGCACGCCAAGTTTCTCTGTCAGACCTTTCGCTTCATTTAGCGCAACTGATTGATCAGGCCTCAGCGATTATTATTGAGGGTCTCGAGCAGATTACGCCGGAAAATGAGGAGGCTTTGTTTCACCTGATCAATGCAGCGCGCCATGACGACTTTCCGGTCTTAATGACCAGCCAGCTGGCCGTCTCCGAATTGTCGATTAAGACGGCGGATTTGAAATCGCGCTTATTTGCGATGCCGCATGTGCTATTGGGCGCCCCCGACGACGCCTTGCTTGGAGGGTTATTGGCCAAATTGATGCGCGATCGGCAATTGCAAATTGATCGAGAGACGCTTGACTACATCGTGGCGCGAATTGAACGGCGGTGTGATGCAGTCCTCCTTCTATGTGAGGAGCTCGATCGACGCAGTTTAAATGAAAAGCGGCCGATTACACGCCGTTTGGCCGCCGATACGCTTAATGCGATGCAGGGGGTAATTTCGTGAAGGTGGTCCCCTGCACCACAGGGCCTTTATGCGTCTTCACAAAATTCATAAAAGTGACATATGCTTGTGAAATAGAGGGTTCCCGCCTGAGAGATTTAGGTCCATCTTGGCGCTCTTGCGGTCTAAAAATGGTCATTGAGAGTGAATTGAACGGAAATAGTTCGTGCCTTATCGAATAAATCATCCTGAAAAGAAGAAACGCACCTCCTTGGAAGCATCCGAGATTGTGCGCAATTTTTCAAGAAAAGAGCGCTTTATTAATCGCGAATTATCTTGGTTGGCCTTTAACCAGCGGGTTTTTGAAGAAGCTAATAATACCAACCACCCGATTTTGGAGAGATTACGATTTCTCTCGATCTCAGCCAGCAACCTCGACGAATTTTTTATGGTTCGTGTCGCGGGTTTGGTGGGGCAGGTTAATGCGGGCGTCGATGCGCATAGCCAAGATGGGATGACACCACGTGAGCAGTTAACGGCTGTTGTTGAGCGCGCCAATCAATTGATCGTTGATCAACAACAGGCCTGGCGCCAAATCCGATCAGACTTGGCTGATCACGGCGTCAATATTCTAGATGCCAATGGGCTTTCTGCGTCACAACGGGCTTGGCTCGAGGAATATTTTTTAGATTACATCATGCCAGTGCTCACGCCCCTGGCAATTGACCCGGCGCATCCCTTTCCCTTCATCCCCAATCTTGGTTTTGGGCTGGCGTTGCAATTAATGCGTCGGAGCGATGGGCAGTCGATGAATGCGCTTTTGACCATTCCTCAACAACTGAGCCGGTTTATTCTGTTGCCTGAAAATTTGGGCGGCGGTGCCTATAGTTTTGTCCCCATCGAGACTGTCGTCTCTATGTTGGTCGATCGCATTTTTCCGGGCTATGACGTTTTGAGCAAAGGGGCCTTCAAAATTATTCGCGATAGTGACATTGAGGTAGCAGAGGAAGCGGAAGACCTGGTGAGTTTGTTCGAAACCGCTTTGAAGCGCCGTCGCCGCGGCATTGTCATCCGGCTCAAAATAGTTCATGAGATGCCTGACAGTTTACGAAAATTGATTTCTGATGAGATGGAAGTGGGGGATGACCGTGTTGTCTCGGTCGATGGCTTGTTAGGCTTATCGCAAGTTTCAGAAATTTGTGATGCCGGTCCATCGCATTTAAAGTTTCAGCCCTATACGCCACGATTTCCAGAACGCATTCGCCAATTTGGCGGCGACTGTTTTGCAGCGATCAGTCAAAAAGACATCATCGTTCACCACCCCTATGAGAGCTTTGATGTGGTTGTTCAGTTTGTGCGGCAAGCCGCGCGCGACCCGAATGTGATCGCGATTAAGCAGACCTTATATCGGACATCGGAAAATAGCCCGATCGTTGCCGCCCTGATTGAGGCCGCGGAGGCCGGTAAATCGGTGACGGCGCTGGTTGAACTGAAAGCCCGCTTTGACGAGGCGATCAATATTCGTCTATCCCGCGATCTCGAACGGGCGGGCGTGCAGGTGGTGTTTGGGTTTTTTGAGCTGAAAACGCATGCCAAGGTCAGTGTGGTGGTTCGTCGTGAGGGCACCCATTTGCGCTCCTATGTGCATCTCGGCACTGGCAATTATCATCCGCAAACCGCTCGCGTGTACACAGACCTCTCCCTGTTTACCTGCGATCAGGCGATCGCCCGTGATACGCAGCAAGTTTTCAATTATTTCACGGGCTATGCCGAGCCTGCTCATTTGCAAGAATTGGCGATGTCGCCTGTTAATCTGCGTGAACGTCTGATGAGCCATATCGAAGCTGAAATTGAGCATGCCCGCGCAGGCCGGCCTGCCGCGATTTGGGCAAAGATGAATTCGCTGGTTGACCCTCACATCATTGATGCTCTGTATGGCGCTTCTGAAGCGGGGGTTAAAATTAATCTCGTGGTTCGGGGGATTTGCTGCTTGCGACCCGGCGTCGAGGGTTTATCGGAGAATATACGCGTTAAAAGTATTGTCGGACGCTTTTTGGAACATTCGCGGATTGTCTGTTTTGGGAATGGTGCGGGTCTTCCCTCGGAAACAGCGCATGTGTATATATCATCGGCCGACTGGATGCCTCGAAATTTAGATCGTCGGGTCGAGGTTTTGGTGCCTGTGCTTAACAAAACCACTCATGCCCAAGTCATGGATCAAATCATGCACACTAATTTGGCAGATAATCAGCAAAGTTGGTACATGCAAAGCGATGGAAGCTATCAGAGATATGTTCCCTCCGAGGCAGAGGAACTCGTCAATGCACATAATTATTTCATGACCAATCCGAGTTTGTCAGGTCAAGGTGGGCCAGTCGGTGCTTCAAATGTGATGAAGCTCAATGAGGTGTGATGGCAGCGCGGCTGACGAGAAAATCACAAGATCGGGGAAATCATAATGCGTAAATCAAGGACGGCTCGGCTGGCCCGCATTTTAAGGCGGATTGGGCCGGTAAATCCCCAATCTCCGATCGGCGTGTTGGACATTGGATCGAACTCGGTGCGTTTGGTGGGCTATAGTGGGTCAACACGGACGCCCTTACCGATATTCAATGAGCGGGCCTTTTGCCGTCTCGGGATTAGCGTCACTGCGACTGGGCGAATTGGGGGGGCCTATTATACCCACGCTATGGCCACGTTTTCGCGGTTTCGGGCCATTGCAGACCAGCTTGGCATTAAGAAGCTCGCGGTTTTTGCAACCGCCGCGGTGCGCGATGCCGAAAATCGAGAGGCATTCACATTGGCGGCGGAAAAAATCCTAAAAGCGCCGGTGCGGGTTCTTGCTGGCGAGGAGGAAGCCCAATTATCGGCACGCGGCGTGATGCACGCCATTCCTCACGTTCATGGCTTAGTGGCCGATCTCGGGGGAGGAAGTCTCGAGCTCGCGCATGTCGAAAATAGTACGGTGGTGAAGTCCACGACCTTGCCATTGGGGGTTCTTACCGTTTCAGAAACATGTCGGGCAAACCCGTCGAAAATGTCATCGATGATTAAGACGCATTTGAAGGAGGTTGACTGGCTTAGCGAGGTTCGAGACCAGCAACTTTATATGGTGGGCGGGGCATGGCGCAATCTGATGCGCGTTCGCATGGCCCATATTGGCTATGAGCTCGACGTCTTGCATCAATATCGTGTGCCGACATCAGGCGGGATAAAAGCATTTTTAACCTCAATGGCTAAGGCGGAAAAGCAGAACACATTTGATCTGACGCAGGCCTCTCGGTCGCGCCGCGAAGCCTTGCCGGTGGCGGCAAAAATTCTGCGCATTTTATGTGATTTTGCGGCACCAGAAAGCCTGATTGTGTCCTCGACAGGTGTTCGCGAGGGCGTTTTGTTCAGCATGCTTAAGGATAAAGACCGCGCCGTTGATCCGTTGCTTTTGGCGTGTGAGGAAATGGCCGAGCGCATGTGTAAGTCCGCTGACTATGGACATGAATTGGGCATGTGGACGGATCACATTTTTTCAGAAAGTGATCAGAGCCCCGATAATGATCGCTACCGTGTCGCGGCCTGTTTGGTGTCGGATATTGCTTGGTCGATGCACCCCAATTCTCGCGCTGAACTCGCCTCTGGCTTGGTGCTGAAGGCACCTTTTAATGGGATATGTCACCGCGGCCGCCTGCTCATGGCCTATGCGCTGGCCTATCGCCATGAGATCAATGAAGACCCCATCATTTTGGGTCATTTGCCGATGCATGCCGAGGCGGCGCGGCTGGGTAAGATGTTGGGACTAGCCTTCCGACTGGCTCACTCACTATCGGCGTCTTTGCCAGGTATTTTGAAACAGACCAGCTTGAAGCGAAAAGGAAACCGCCTGGTGCTCGACATGCGCCATACGCGGCAAGATCTATACGCGCCTATTATTGAAAATCGTCTGGCTAAGCTGAGCCAAGCGATGGGGCTTCAGGCTGAAATTCGTCGATAATGTGTGTAAAGCGCGCGCGATCAATTCTGACGAATTAAGATCACCCGATCCTCTTCGCAGGCGAGAGCTAATTTTCCAGATTTAAGATCAATGGCATATTGACCAAAGACTTCGTGTCGCCATCCTTTGAGGGCGGGCACATTGGGGGCGTCGTCACTGGCGATACGTTCAAGGTCAGAAACATTTGCGATCAATTTTGGAGCAACATCGCACGCGTCGCATCTTTGCTTAAGCAAAACTTTGAGGAGTTCGACAAGCGGCCCGATGCCCGGTCGATTATCAGCCGGTTGCTGAATTTTGGGGAGTTCGCTGGGGTCGGCCGCTAATCCACGCTCAATGGCAGCCAATAAGTCCGAGGATTGACGACTATTTTCAAAGCCTTTGGGAATCGAGCGCAGGCGGGATAGGGCGGCCACATCGCGCGGGCCTTGTAGGGCAATTTCTCGAATGGCCTCGTCTTTGAGAACTCGGCTTCGCGGAACATCGCGTTCTTGTGCGAGCTGTTCGCGCCATTCGGCGACCGCGACCAATACCCCCAAGACACGGGAGCGTTTATCGACCATTTTCAGGCGACGCCAGGCTTGATCAGGCGATTGGGCGTAGGTTTCAGGATTAATGAGAACCGACATTTCTTCTTCGAGCCAATGCATGCGATCTTTGAGCGACAGCATCTCTTGTAAATGCGTATAGGCCTTACACAAATGCGTTACGTCGCTTAAGGCGTAGGTTAATTGCGCGTCGGTTAAGGGGCGGCGGCTCCAATCGGTAAATCGCGGTCCCTTATCAATGCGCACATTGACCGTTTTGCGGATCAGATTTTCATAGCTCACCGCATCGCCAAAGCCACAGGCCATTGCGGCTATTTGGGTGTCAAATAAGGGCTGCGGAATAATGCCAGACAGCTTGTAGAAAATTTCAATGTCTTGGCGGCATCCGTGCATCACCTTAACGATCTTCGGATGAGCCAAAATTTCGAAAAAAGGGCTGAGATCCATCCCTTCCGCTAGAGGGTCGATTAAATATCCCGAGCCTTCATAGCCGATTTGAATGAGGCAAAGCTGTGGCCAAAATGTCGTCTCCCGGATGAACTCAGTGTCCACCGTGATGTAAGGGTGCGTGACGAGGCTTTGACACAAAGACGCGAGCGCTTCAGTGCTACGTATTAACTCCATGCTGGGCTTATACACGAGCCCGAGCAGCTTGTCGCCTTTTTAGCGCCTTGAGCTTGACTTTTGGCAGGAAGCGGTGTGTTTTCCCCTCAAACGGGTTGAAGAGGTTGACCATGCACGAATATCGCTCCCATCGTTGTGGTGATTTGCGCTCAGAGGATATTGATAAAACAGTCCGGCTATCGGGTTGGGTTCACCGGAAACGTGATCACGGTGGGCTATTATTTATCGATTTGCGCGACCATTATGGCTTGACCCAATTGGTTTTAGAGCCAGAAAATAAAGATTTTGCTGTCGCCGAGCGGTTGCGTGCGGAGAGCGTTATTCGGATTGAAGGGCGCGTGGTCGCGCGCGCTGAAGATGCCCGCAACCCCAATCTGGCGACGGGCGATGTTGAGGTCTATATCAGCGCTCTTGAATGCCTGTCTGAGGCCCAAGATTTACCATTACCTGTGTTTGGCGAGCCCAGCTATCCTGAGGATATTCGCCTCACCTACCGTTTTTTAGATCTCCGACGCGAGACCTTGCACCGCAATATTGTTTTGCGGTCGCAAATTATTTCATCGCTGCGCCAGCGGATGATCAATAGCGGTTTCACCGAATACCAAACCCCGATTTTGACGGCGTCAAGCCCAGAGGGCGCACGCGACTTTTTGGTTCCATCGCGGATGCATCCCGGAAAATTTTATGCTCTGCCGCAAGCGCCTCAACAATTCAAGCAATTGCTCATGGTGGCCGGCTTTGATCGCTATTTTCAAATTGCGCCATGTTTCCGCGATGAGGATGCGCGGGCCGATCGTTCGCCGGGTGAGTTTTATCAGCTCGACATTGAAATGAGCTTTGTCACGCAAGAGGACGTGTTCCAGGCCGTTGAACCGGTTTTGCGGGATCTGTTCGTCGAATTTGCGCAAGGGAAGCGGGTTTCACAGAGCTTCCCCAGAATTCCGTATGATGAGGCCATCCGTAAATATGGGTCAGACAAGCCCGATTTGCGCATCCCATTGGAAATGCAAAACGTCACCGACCACTTTGCTGGTTCGGGGTTCAAAGTTTTTGCGGGCATGATCGAGAAAGACCCCGAAGTCGAGATCTGGGCGATCCCTGCTCCCACGGGTGGTAATCGGGCGTTTTGCGATCGCATGAATAGTTGGGCGCAAGGCGAAGGGCAAGCAGGCTTGGGCTACATATTCTTCCGAGACGGAGAAGGTGCGGGACCCGTTGCAAAAAATATTGGTCCGGAGCGCACCGCAGCCCTGCAAGCCCAATTGGGCCTTGGGGACGGAGATGCTGTCTTTTTCTGTGCGGGTGTCCCTAAAACTTTTGCAGATTTTGCCGGTCGCGCTCGGGTCAAAGTGGGGATGGATCTCAATTTAATTGATGCCGATCAATTCGCGTTTTGTTGGATTGTCGATTTTCCGATGTATGAGTATGACGATAAGCTGAAGAAAATCGACTTCTCCCATAATCCTTTCTCCATGCCACAAGGTGGGATGGAGGCGCTGGAAAGCCAAGATCCCTTGTCGATCAAAGGGTATCAATATGATATCGTGTGTAATGGTATCGAATTATCATCGGGCGCCATCCGAAACCATCAACCCGATATCATGCTCAAAGCATTTGAAATTGCTGGATATGGGGCTGATGAGGTGGAAAGCCGCTTTGGAGGGATGCTCAACGCCTTCCGCTATGGGGCGCCGCCACATGGAGGCATTGCTCCCGGTGTTGACCGCATTGTAATGTTATTGGCAGGGGAAGAGAATTTGCGCGAGGTTGTGGCGTTCCCGATGAACCAACAGGCCGAGGATTTGATGATGAAAGCGCCGGCGCCTGCATCGAACGAACAATTGCGTGAATTGCATATTCGCCTGGCGCCCGCGGCCGAAAAACAATTAGAAGGCGCCCCTAAGGCCAGCGGCTCTTAAGCGCTTGGTTTTTGAGCGAATGGTTCTTAAGCGAATGGTTCTTAAGCGAGGAGCGCTTAAGCGGAGAAATGCGCGCTGAGCGCGATTAAAGATAGCTCGGTGAGCAACATCTGTGCACCTGGCAGGACGCAATATCTAGACGCGACACGAAACCAGTGCGATACTGGCTGAAATAAGTAACATGATGACCAAATGGGGACGTCAATGAATTTTCTGAAAATGGTATTTACCTGGTGGCACAGCCAAACCCTGGGTGTTTGGTTACATACGGTTTTGCGAGGCCGTGTGGTTGGTGAGGATCAGCAAGGCAATCGTTATTTCGAGGATAAGTCTGGGCGCAGCATAAACGGCAAGCCGCGTCGCTGGGTTGTGTATAATGGCGATGTCGAAGCCAGCCGTGTGCCAGCAGAATGGCATGGTTGGTTGCACTATACCGTTGACCTGCCGCCCTCCGGCGAAGCGGGGCGTAAGTGGTTCAAACCGCATCAAATCAATCCAACAGGCACGGCATCGGCGCATCGGCCTCGTGGCCATGATGAAGCGGTTCAATATCCCGATGGCTATGATGCTTGGCGGCCAGAATAAACTCGGATCAATGATATGAGAGAAAATCTAGTAGAGACCCTCGTTGGCGCTATCGTGTTGGCCATTGCCATCACTTTTTTGGTTTATGGCTATTCCGTGACCGAAGGGGATAGCGATGATCAATTGCGTGTCAGCGCTGCTTTTGATCGCGTTGACGGGCTGACCGTGGGCAGCGATGTACGTCTCTCAGGTGTAAAAGTGGGAACGGTCATGTCTTTGGCGTTAGATCCCGATACATTTAGCGCCAAAGTCTCTATGGCAATCGACTCGGCATTGAAGTTGCCCGATGACACCAGTGCCAAAATTACCAGCGAGGGTCTGCTTGGGGGCAACTATATTTCGCTCGTGCCAGGCGGGAGCGACTTGTCCCTCGAAGAAGGCGGAGAAATTTTATATACTCAAGGCTCGGTCGATTTGATCAGCTTGATCAGTCAGGCCATGTTTAGCGCTGGTGATGCGTCGAAATAAAGCCGACGGGGTCATCGACCATGTTTCTTCACGGGGCGTTCGGGCCTTCAGGCGTGGAGCCCATTTGCGGGCCCTGAGTTTCGCGATCGCATTGGCGGCTCTGTGGGCCGAGCCCCTCGCGGCGCAAGAGGCTCCGCCGCTCTTGGATCAGCCGCAGGCTCCGCCGCTCTTGGATCAGCCGCAGGCTTCGCCGCTATTGGACCAAGGGCGCACCGGCTTACCATCGGCCTCACCAAATACAGCACCAAATGTTTTGCCGAATATCTTACCTGATTTGACGGCGCCGACCCAAGACGATCCATCTTCCGTGATCAATGT
>Ga0181606_10002830_pt1 | contig 14831 bp, 8 predicted proteins | sample 041ome_10_FD_132994 | JGI IMG/M metagenome (GOLD analysis project Ga0181606, IMG submission 132994) | Coastal salt marsh microbial communities from the Groves Creek Marsh, Skidaway Island, Georgia - 041412US metaG (megahit assembly) | ecosystem: Environmental > Aquatic > Marine > Intertidal zone... | reverse complement strand
GGTAAGAGCACCTTCAAGGAAGAGTTTGTCACCGCGGGTGGGGTAGATTTAAAGGAGATTGATTTTAAATCCTTCCAAAGCCGACTTTGCCCGAACCTATATTTGGCGGGAGAGATTCTAAATATTGACGGAATTACCGGTGGATTCAACTTCCAGGCCGCATGGACCGGTGGATTTTTGGCGGGCAATGCCATGGCCGGTTATCCGCTAGAGTAGGCCATTTTTACGCAGCCATTTCAAGATTTTGTCCCCGCGATTTTTCATTCCGGCGCTGCCGTATTCTATAATTGTTTCTAAGGTCTGTGCCAGTTCTGGGGCCAATTCCGGGTACGCCCGAACCATCCTATAGGCTATAGTCATCCCGTACACGCGCGGGGCCACCGCAGCTTGCATATCCATCATGCATTTCCAGCTGTAATCCAGCAGCCTGCCTTGCGCCTCTTCGCCTTGTGGAAGCTCATATTTGGAGAAATACCGAAGAATAAACCGCACTTCGGCATCTGTTTTCGCATGGTCCAATTGGTCCATCATCCTCCCAACAAACCCCAATAAAAGCTCCGGCTTACGGTCGCCCACATGGTGCAAAATCCAACACGCCCTGGTACGCTCCTTATCCGTCCCTTCAAAGGCAAACTTTACCGTTTCCTCGAGCATATCGGCCTCCACCATAGCCTCCTGAATCCAGTAGGCATAGGCCTCGTCCTTAGCGACAGTACACGTATTTAGAAGTTCTTTCAGGACCACCTTAAAAAATTATTGGACAAATGATGAAAATATTAGAATTCTAACTAAATTAGCATTGTATTCATCTTTTAAAGATACGCTGTATGAACTACGTAAAGAACAACTTGAAATTTCTTCGCAAGAAAGAGGCGCTGACTCAAGAGCAGTTGGCGGTAAAGATTGGTGTAAAGCGCGCCATGATAGGCGCTTACGAAGAAGGTAGGGCTGAGCCTAGGTTGCACACTTTGCAGCATTTGGCGGCGTACTTTCAGGTGCGACTCGATGATTTCGTGAACAAGGACCTCTCTGGTGGGGGATCCATTCCCAAGGCCGATGTTAGTGGTGCGCAGTTGCGCATTCTCCCGGTAGTGGTGGATGGCACGGACGAAAGAGAGTTGGGAACATTGGTACCGGTAAAGGCCTCTGCGGGATACCTCGCGGGGTATGGCGACGCAGATTACATTGGTGCCTTGCCGCGTTTTTCAATGCCCTTCCCAGAATTGCCGCAAGACCGTACGTACCGCGTATTCCAAATCCGTGGGGAAAGCATGCTGCCCATTAAACCGGGTGCTTACGTCATTACAGAATATGTACAAGATTGGAAGTCCATCCGCAATGACGATTGTTATGTGCTTATTACCAAGGACGAGGGCGTGGTCTACAAGCGCGTGATCAACAACTTGCACGTCGGCGAGCTGATGCTCAAATCTGATAACCCACAGTTTGCACCCTATACCGTCCCTGTGGACCGATTAGTGGAGGCATGGAAAGCCGTAGGATATACCAGCTTTGAGCTTCCTGCAGCGGGAACCAACCAGGAGATGTCACAGTTGATGCACATGGTGGCAGACCTGCGCAAGGAGATGAGTACGTTGAAAGACAACTAAGTATTTTTAACATAATAGATCCTTTGTTTGAGCGGCCTTAGTGCCGCTCGAATAGGCTGTAAACACCCCTAAAACAAACCTGTAGGAACATGGACCGCTCCATATTACATCTGGATTTGGACACCTTTTTTGTCTCTGTTGAGCGCCTGATGGACAGCCGTTTGAGCGGTAAACCCATTATCATCGGCGGCACAGGCGACCGTGGGGTCGTTGCGGCCTGCAGCTATGAAACCCGAAAGTTCGGGGTACACTCTGCCATGCCCATGCGAATGGCGCGTGAGCTCTGTCCTGAAGCCATTGTGATCCGTGGCAACTCCGCGAATTACAGCAAATACTCCAACCTCGTGACGGACGTCATCAAGGAAGATGTGCCCGTGTACGAGAAGACCTCGGTAGATGAGTTTTATGTCGATCTCACGGGCATGGACCGTTTCTTTGGCAACTTCAAATTTGCCAGTGAACTCCGCGATAAAGTCATACGAGAGACCGGTCTTCCCATCAGCTTTGGCCTGTCCATCAATAAAACGGTTAGTAAGGTGGCCACCGGAGAAGCCAAGCCCAACAACAAAATCTACGTTCAAAAAGGATTAGAGCGTCCCTTCCTTGCCCCCTTATCCGTGCGCAAGATCCCAATGGTGGGAGAGAAGACCTACCAAACCCTTCGCAACCTTGGGGTACGCAGGATACAGACCCTACAAGAGATGCCGCTAGAGATGATGCAAAGCGTCATGGGCAAGCATGGATCCATTATCTGGCACAAGGCCCAGGGAGTGGATCAAAGCCCTGTACTGCCTTACCAAGAGCGTAAGAGTATTTCTACCGAGCGCACCTTTGCTAAGGATACCATCGACATGGTCAAGCTAGAAGGCATCATCGTCGCCATGACGGAGAACCTAGCCTACCAGCTGCGTCGTGGGGACAAACTCACTTCCTGCATTACAGTGAAGATTCGTTATTCGGACTTCAATACACACACCCTTCAAGCGCGAATTCCTTACACTGCGGCGGACCATATCCTCATCCCCAAGGTGAAGGAGCTCTTCAAGCGACTCTATGACCGCCGCTTATTGGTGCGTTTAATAGGAGTGCGCTGTTCACATTTGGTGGGCGGCGGCTACCAGATGAATCTTTTTGAGGAGAGCGAAGAGCTGAGCAACCTCTACAGCGCCATGGACCATATTCGCCAGCGTTTTGGCGACCGTTCCGTACTCCGGGCCGTTTCACTCGGGGCCAAAACCATTGGGCGAACGAACCCTTTCAACGGGGAACCGCCGCCGTTATTGGCCAATAGACATCAGTAAAAAGAACTTAATTTAGAGAGAGGAAGTACCATGTGCGGTAGATACGTCAACATCAGTAAAATCAAAGCGGTAGAGAAACGCTTTAGCGCCATCGTCGAGCGCCCAGACCTTTATGCCCCTAATACCAACACGAGCATAGGGGACTTAGGTGCCGTTATTACTCAGGAACACCCCGGCGTAATTAAGCATTACCGCTTCGGCTTTACCCCGTATTGGGCGAAGAAGCCCTTCCACCTGTTCAATGCCCGCTCCGAAGGCGATCACAACTCGGAGAATGACCCTTCTTACCGCGGCGCCAAGGGCATTACCACCAAGCCTGCCTTCCGTCAAAGTATTCGCTCCAAACGCTGCCTAGTCTTGGCCGACGCCTTTATTGAAGGTCCGCAAAAAGAGCGCTTGTCCAAACCCTATGTAGTCTATAAGAGGGACGGGGCACCCTTTGCTTTTGCGGGAATCTATGATACTTGGGTCAATCCAGATACAGGAGAGATGGTCGATAGCTTCGCCATCATCACCACTGTACAGAACAAGATTACCGCAGCCATAAATCACCACCGTTCGCCCGTCATCCTGCATGAGGAAGATGAGCAGGTGTGGTTGAATAGTGAAATGCCGCTGGCGGAGGTGACCGGTCTATTGGAGCCCTATCCCTCGGAAGAGCTCAATGCTTATCCCATCTCAGCGGCCATTAAGAGCCCTAAAGCCAATGGTCCTGAGCTCCTCAAGCCCATCGGCCAGCGCCTGGTGCCCGAATACGATTATGAAATCTATTCGCACCTATCTCTACAGGGTATGGGTATGACCCAAGCGCGTCAACGAAAATTGGACCTAGGATTTTAGAACGCAGCTGCACTCATGCTACTGAATACGCACAGTTACTACAGCTTGCGCTATGGTATTCTATCGCCTAAAGAATGGATGGCCTTCTTAGAGGACCAGCCCTGGCCAACCATGGCCCTGACCGACATCAACAATACCTCGGCGTGCATGACGGTGCTCTATCTCATGCGAAAACATCCCACCAAGCGCCCTGCCGTGGGGGTCGACTTTCGCAACGGCATCCAGCAATGCTACATCCTCCTGGCGAAGAATTGGGAAGGCATGCGCCAAATCAATGACCACCTTTCTTGGCACCTTCATCATAAAGTGCGTTTTCCCGATCGCGCGCCACTACAAGCCTTAAGCCAAGTATGGATCATATATCCTTCCACCACCGAGGTCCCGCTTGACCAACTCCAAAACAATGAGCTTATCGGCATTCCTCCACAGGAAGTTGCCTCCATTCCTTTTCGAAAGTGGAAGACCCACCTGCACAAATTAGTGGCCCTTCCTACCGCCACCTTCAGAGGAAAGCGCGATCACAACGCACACCGCCTCCTTAGGGCGATCGACGAGAACACCTTACTCAGCAAACTCCCGCAGGAAGAGCAGGGGAGTCCACAGGACCTCTACCTAAACGATGAGGCCCTTCGCCATGCCTATGCTGCCATGCCCCAGCTTCTGCGCAATGCAGCACAAATCCTAGCGGATTGCCGCATCACACTGCCCGAGGAATCGGAACTACTCAACCTACAGACCTATTCAGGTTCCGCAGAGAAAGACATCAAACTCCTGCGCAAACTCTGCTTCGACGGCCTCCCATATCGATATCCCCACGCCGATTTCCGAGTTCGCGAGCGCATTGAAAAGGAACTCAACCTCATCGAAAAGAAGCACTTCGTAGCTTATTTCTTGATTAATTGGGACATCGTAAACTACGCACAGAAACGCGGTTACTTCTATGTAGGGCGGGGGAGCGGTGCCAATAGTATCGTTGCCTACCTGCTAAAAATCACCGACGTAGACCCCATCGAGCTGGACCTCTACTTCGAACGGTTCATCAACTTGCACCGCTCGTCGCCACCGGATTTCGACCTCGATTTCTCTTGGCGCGATCGGGAGGACATTACCCAATATATCTTCAAACGCTTTCCCCACACCGCACTCCTGGCGACCTACAACACCTTTCAATACCGCTCTGTGGTGCGAGAGTTGGGGAAGGTTTTCGGCCTGCCCAAACACGAAATCGACAAACTCAGCAAGGGCGCCATCTCCTCCTCAAACCTGGACCAACTCTCGCACTTAGTCCTTCGTTACAGCACCTACATACAAGGGTTTCCCAGCCACTTGAGCATTCATGCAGGCGGGATATTGATTGCCGAGCGCAGCCTGCATTACCACAGTGCCACCTTCCTGCCGCCCAAAGGTTTTCCCACTGTACAGTTTGATATGATTGTCGCGGAAGATATTGGGCTGCATAAGTTTGATATCCTCAGCCAACGCGGGCTCTCCAAGATTCAGGATACCCTTGCCATTGTTGCGAAGAATAGACCCCAGCATCCGAACATTGATATACGAGACCTGCAGCGTTTTAAGGCAGATGAGCAGATCAAACACTTGTTGCGCAATGGATTAGCCATAGGTTGCTTTTATGTGGAATCCCCAGCAATGCGGATGTTGCTGAAGAAGTTGAGGGTAGATACCTATTTGGGACTAGTGGCGGCAAGCTCCATCATACGGCCGGGCGTGAGCAATAGTGGTATGATGCGCGAATATATTCTGCGCTTTACAGATCCGGAGCGTCGCAAAGAAGCACACCCTGTAATGTTAGAGATTATGCCCGATACCTTCGGGGTAATGGTCTATCAGGAAGATGTGATCAAAGTAGCCCATCACTTTGCAGGGTTATCCTTAGGAGAGGCCGATGTATTAAGGCGGGGGATGTCGGGAAAATATCGTTCAAGAAGGGAGTTTCAAAATATTGAAAATCAATACTTTGAGAATTGCCGTGAGCGTGGGTATAGTGAGGAATTGAGCCGTGAAATTTGGCGACAAATAGAGAGTTTTGCCGGCTACGCCTTTGCCAAGGGACACAGTGCTTCCTATGCGGTGGAGAGCTATCAAAGTCTCTTCCTAAAAGCACATTTCCCATTGGAGTACATGGTGGCGGTGATCAATAATTTCGGCGGGTTTTACAGGACCGAGTTTTACGTGCATGAAGCGCGTAGGAGTGGGGGGCGAATAGAAGCGCCCTGTGTGCAGCATGGTGATTATCCTACGGTCATTGATGGGACCACCATTTATTTGGGGTTTGTATTGCTGCGCAGTTTGGACGAGAAAATAGGGGTATGCATCGGCCAAGAGCGTGAGGAGGGAGGTCCTTATGAAGATTTGGCTGATTTCTTAAACCGCGTGCCTATTGGGATAGAGCAAGTTTCGTTACTCATTCGCATAGGAGCCTTACGATTTACGGGAAAGGAAAAACAAACCTTGTTGTGGGAAGCCCATCATATGCTGCGTGGACGTAATACCAAAGAGGTGTTGGCGGCTCCGCCCAGTCTGTTCAAAGGCAACCAACAAGCCCATGATTACAAGGTTCCCGTACTCCGCCAAAGCAGGCTGGAAGAGGCCTTTGATCAAATAGAGTTGCTGGGATTTCCGTTGCGTGATCCCTTTGAATTGGCCGATGAACCCTTAGAAAACGGTACAAGAGCACGTGAACTACCAGATAAACTAGGATATTTCGTGGTGGCCTACGGTTATTTGGTCACCGTGAAGGATACGAAGACGATCAAGGGCGACCGCATGAATTTCGCCACATTTATTGATCAGGACGGCGAATTCCTGGATAGCGTTCATTTCCCAAACATCGCTGCGCAGTTTCCATTTCGCGGCAAAGGTATTTATCGAGTACAAGGACGCGTTGTCGAAGAATTTAGTTTTTACAGTATAGAGGCTTCCGCATTGTATAAGGTGGCCATGGTGCCAGATCCTCGTTATGAGGATACCATGGCTCGAGAAAAGGACAACTACAGCAAAACCAGCAACACTATGAAGCGTGGACGGAAATCTGCGGAATCAGCGTAAACTGCCATATTCCCTGGAGAGAGTAGTTCTATGAAAATACTATTTAACATAATATATATTATAGCAAAATCGTACAAAGTCAAAAGAAAAGCCCAAATACCGAAGTACTTGGGCTTTCTATAATTCTAAAGAACTGTGATTATTCGCCAGCTTCGTCTAGGATCGCTTTCATATCCATTGACTTCTGGTAATCACCAACCTTACGATATACTTCCATGAGTGCACGAACGATGTCCATATCCTCAGGCTTCATTTCGTAAGCGTTCTCAAAGTATCCTAGTGATTCACCGAATACTTCTTTTTGTTTGTCTTTTAATTGGTTGTACTTACGAGTTTCGTTCAAACCAAGCTTGTTCATTTGCTCAGTGATGTCGTTTGCACGATCAATGTATACCAAACCACACATGTACATGGCGTCGCTCATATCTGGCTCAACTTCGAGTGCGGCCTTGTATTCTACCAAAGCACCATCCAAATCCTTCATTTCAGTTTGCATGATGTTTCCTTTTACGAAATGGTAAATACCTTTCTCAGGATTCTTAGCAATGGCTTCGTTCAAGTTGTTCATAGCGCCATCGTAATCTTTTACATCTAAGAATGCCTGCAACTGGATGTCCAACAAGTCTTTGTTTTCGGGATACGCTTCACGCGCCTCAGTCAACCACTTGTTGTAACTGTCCATTTTGTCCATCTTCTTTGCATTGTTGATCAAGCTGATGTAAACACTAGGACGAACATCTTCACCAACTACAGGATCGGTAGCCAAACCACCTTTAATGTCTTTTTCCATGGCAGCTTTGTTCGGGTATTGCTTAGGATTCCCTAAAATATCCGTAGCGCTGTACGTGATTCCCTTGTAGCCCATTTCCAAACACTGTGCGAAGGCTGCACTGCTCTTCTCAAGATCTCCTGCGGAACCTGCAATAATACCGGCGTTGAACAATAAGCCAGTATCTACAGCAGCGAACCTACCAAGCAATTCATTTTGCTTGAATTCAAACGCAGACATGTACCCTTCGTAGGCAGTCTGGTAATCTCCCGCTTCGTATGCTGTACCTGCGTCTACAAGGTAGTTGTACGCAATATTCATCGATTCAAGTTGAGCTTCTTCAGTGTACAATTGCTTCTTCGCAGTTGATTCAAATTGTAACAAATCCAACAAGCTCTGCGCTGCTACAGTATTAGCATCGGCTGCCAATGCTTTTGTAGCTGCATCAGGAGAAGCGGCGATTTTAGAGTAAATCAACGCTTTGTTGTAGTAGAACTTAGACATGATTTTCTCTTTAACATCTGCCTGGTTCTTACCTTCGATAATGGTTGTTGCTTCATCGATAAAGCCTTTCGCTTCAACGAGTTCATTGCCTCTCAATGCGATAATTGCGCTAGTTACTTTTGGAGCTTCTTGCGCCGTTGCCATAAAAGTTGCAGCGGTTAGGACTGCGACTAGTAGCTTTTTCATAATTCTAATCTCTTCGTTTTTAAGTGGCTACAAATGTAGTTTTCATAGTTAAAACAAACATTGCGCCAAGATTACTTATTCTTCAGAAGTAGTTTCCTCCCCTCCTTCTGTAGTCGCGGGAGCATCTCCATCAGTGATGTTTTCTACACCTTCTACATCCAATACTTCATCTTCTTCCTCGTCAGAAGCTGGAACTTTAGCAATGGAAGCAATCTCGTCGCCTTTGCGTAAGGTGATTAAACGAACACCTTGCGTTGCTCTACCCATAACGCGCAGGGTATCAACTCCCATGCGAATCATAGTGCCTTTTTTGGTGATAATCATCAAATCATCTTCATCGGTAACAGCTTTTAGGCTGACCAGTTCACCAGTTTTATCGGTCACAGTAATGGTTTTAACACCTTTACCACCACGGTTCGTGATGCGGTAATCCTCCAGTGCAGATCGCTTGCCGTAACCTTGCTCACTAACTACCATTACATCGAATCCGTCGCCTTCTTTGACGACAATCATACCAACCACTTCATCAGTTTCGCTGTCCACCGTAATGGCACGAACACCAGAGGCATTTCTACCCATACCACGTACCTTGCTCTCTGGGAAGCGAATAGCTTTCCCACTCTTAACTGCGAGCATGATATCCTGCTCTCCATTAGTCAATTTCGCCTCTAACAGAGTATCTCCTTCCCTCACGGTAATGGCATTGATACCATTGACACGTGGGCGAGAATATGCTTCTAAGCTGGTCTTCTTAATGATTCCTTGCTTAGTACACATCACAATGAAATGATTGTTAATGTACTCCTCGTCTTTCAGGTTTAATACATTAATGAACGCCAAAACCTTATCATCTTGTGGTAGGTTGATCAAATTTTGAATAGCCCTACCCTTGCTTTGACGGGTTCCCTCTGGAATTTCAAATACACGCATCCAGAAACAACGTCCTTGCTCAGTGAACAACAACATGTACTGGTGATTTGTAGCTACGAATACATGCTCAATGAAGTCTTGGTCACGGGTGCTTGCGGCTTTGGCACCCACTCCCCCACGATTTTGCTTTTTGTATTCGGTCAACGCAGTACGCTTAATGTATCCAGCATGTGAAATAGTAATCACTACCTCTGAATCTGGAATCATATCTTCAATGCTAACATCTCCACCGGCATATTCAATATCCGTTCTGCGGTCATCACCAAACTTTTCTTTTACCTCTTCGAGCTCTTCTTTGATGATAGACATACGCAATGCTTTATCATTCAAGATGCTCTTCAGGTATTCGATGGTTTTCATCAATTCTTCGTACTCAGCCTTGATTTTGTCGCGCTCAAGACCGGTAAGCTTTTGAAGACGCATGTCCAAAATAGCTTTGGCTTGAATCTCACTGAGTTTGAATTCAGTCATCAATCCATTCTTCGCATCTTCTGGTGTTGAGGAAGCACGGATGAGTTTGATTACGGCATCGAGGTTGTCAATGGCAATAAGTAAACCTTCTAGAACGTGAGCACGCTTTTCAGCTTGCTTTAGTTCATATTCGGTACGACGAACAACAACTTCGTGTCTGTGGTCCACGAAATGACGAATCATGTCCTTGAGGTTCAATAGCTCAGGGCGGCCATTGACTAGTGCGATGTTGTTGACAGAGAATGAGCTCTGAAGCTGAGTGTATTTGTAGAGCTTATTGAGGACTACGTTTGGCACTGCATCACGCTTCAAAACGTATACGATACGCATTCCCTTACGGTCACTCTCGTCACGGATATCTGAAATACCTTCAAGCTTTTTATCATTGACCAATTCCGCTGTCTTCTTGATCATGTCCGCTTTGTTTACCAAATACGGGATCTCAGTAACGATAATACATTCACGGCCTTTGACCTCTTCGATAACAGCCTTACCGCGAAGTACGATACGGCCGCGTCCTGTATGGAAGGCATCGCGAACGCCTTCATAACCATAAATGGTTCCGCCGGTAGGGAAATCAGGAGCGCTGATGTGCTGCATTAGCCCATCCACTTCAATCTCACTATCGTCGATGTAAGCATTGATGGCATTGATGCTTTCCGTCAAGTTGTGTGGCGGCATGTTTGTCGCCATACCTACTGCGATTCCTGAGGCACCATTAACCAACAATCCTGGAATGCGTGTTGGAAGTACAGTAGGCTCTTTTAGGGAATCGTCAAAGTTTAGCTGCCAGTCGACCGTATCCTTATCGATGTCGGATAGCATGTCTTCTGCAATCTTGCGCATACGAACCTCGGTGTAACGCATTGCCGCTGGACTATCACCATCTACAGAACCAAAGTTTCCTTGGCCATCTACCAACATGTAACGCAATGACCATTCTTGAGCCATGCGCACCATGGTATCATATACGGAGCTATCGCCATGCGGGTGGTACTTACCCAATACGTCCCCCACTACCCTCGCAGACTTCTTGTATGCTTTGGTACTGGTTACCCCCATATCATGCATGCCGTAAAGCACACGTCTGTGAACGGGTTTCAAACCATCGCGAACATCTGGTAAAGCACGAGAAACGATTACCGACATAGAGTAGTCGATGTAGGAGCTCTTCATTTGCTCCTCAATGTTTATGGGGATAATTTTTTCTCCCTGCGCCATATTGTCAGTATTTAGGGCGGCGAGTGCCGCGTTTTTTCGTAATTTTCAAATATACCTTTTCACCCCCCGTTAATTCTGTGTAAGCGCTGTGAACTTGCGTCTTTTTTCCACATGCGAATGTTAACAAATCATTCTATTAACAGGGGTATATCGGGACGAATCTGCCATTAGATTTGAAAAGAAAGGTTGGCACGCTATGTGCATTGACTAAGACGGTAAAAGAACCAGCACAATATGGAAGAGAATTTTAGCCCCAGAGTTCGCGACGTGATAACCTACAGCAAGGAAGAAGCCTTGCGTTTAGGGCACGACTATATTGGTACGGAGCACCTTTTACTCGGCATTATCCGAGAAGGTGAAGGAACGGCCATACAGATTTTAAAAGACTTGGGATTAGACCTGAAGCAGGTGCGTTCCAAGATTGAAGGATTAAGTACGCCCTATGCGACAAATAATCCTGCCAACGGTAAAAATTTACCGCTGACTCGTCAGGCAGAGAAGGCGCTAAAAACAACATTCTTGGAGGCGAAATTATTTCAAAGCCCTATTATTCGTACGCCACACCTATTGTTGTGTATTCTTAGAAACGATAATGATCCCATTAGTGGGGTCATGGCGCAATTTGGAGCTTCCTATGATGCGGTGAAAAGCGAATACCAAAGCAACTACATTGAAACGGAAACGGAAGAGCCGAAGGATGATTTGATTTCTCCTTCAATGAGTTACGACGATCCGGATCAGGACGAAGGAAATAGTCCGTCTAGTGGACGTAGAAGTTCTCCAGTGGGCGGTAGAAAGGAAAAGTCAAAGACGCCAGTACTGGACAACTTTGGTAAGGACCTAACACGATCTGCGGAGCAAGGAAAACTCGATCCTGTGGTTGGTCGCTCTATAGAAATCGAGCGCGTCAGCCAAATTCTCAGCCGAAGAAAGAAGAACAATCCATTGCTTATTGGAGAGCCCGGTGTAGGTAAAAGTGCCATTGCAGAAGGATTGGCCCTTCGTATTGTCAATAAGGAAGTGAGCCGAGTGCTATTCAACAAAAGAGTAATCAGTCTAGATTTGGCCAGTCTCGTGGCTGGAACGAAATACCGCGGGCAATTTGAAGAGCGTATGAAGGCGCTCATGAATGAGCTCGAGAAAAACGACGACATCATATTGTTCATCGACGAGCTACATACCATTGTGGGGGCCGGTGGTGCAACGGGATCTTTGGATGCCTCAAATATGTTTAAGCCCGCCCTTGCCCGTGGTGAGATTCAATGTATCGGCGCTACTACTCTAGACGAATATCGTCAGTATATTGAAAAGGACGGAGCGCTCGAGCGTAGATTCCAAAAAGTCACGGTGGATCCGACCAGTATGGAAGAAACCGTTCAGATTTTGAACAACATCAAGGACAAATACGAGGAGCATCACAATGTGAGTTATACGCCAGAAGCCATCCAGGCTTGTGTCAGATTAACACAGCGTTATATGAGTGATAGACACCTTCCGGATAAGGCCATTGATGCCTTAGATGAGGCTGGTTCACGAGTACATATTACCAATATTGAAGTACCTGCTACCATTACCGAACTTGAGGCTGAATTACAGCATATCAAGGATGAAAAGGTTCGTGTGGTAAAGAGTCAGCGTTATGAAGAAGCGGCTCGCCTACGAGATGATGAAAAGAAGCTTGAGGCAAAATTGGCCAATGCAAAAGAAGCTTGGGAAGATTCCATTAAGCTGAACAAGAAAATTGTTGATGAGCCTGAAGTTGCCGAGGTTGTAGCGATGATGACCGGGGTTCCAGTACAACGCGTGGCGGCACAGGAAATGGATAAGCTAGCGAAAATGGACGTTGCTTTACAAGGAGCTGTTATAGGTCAAGATGAGGCAGTTAAGAAGATTGTTAGAGCCATTCAACGTAACCGCGCAGGATTGAAAGATCCAAAGAAGCCCATTGGATCCTTTATTTTCTTAGGCCCTACTGGGGTTGGAAAAACTCAATTAGCAAAAGAATTGACCAAGCTACTTTTCGACAGCGAGGATAACATGATTCGTATTGATATGAGCGAATACATGGAGAAATTCGCAATCAGTCGACTAGTAGGTGCGCCTCCGGGATATGTGGGTTATGAAGAAGGTGGTCAATTAACGGAGCGCGTACGACGCAAACCCTACTCTGTCATCTTACTTGATGAGATAGAGAAGGCACATCCGGACGTATTTAACTTACTCTTGCAAGCTCTTGATGATGGTCAGATTACTGATAGCTTGGGACGAAAGGTGGATTTCAAGAATACGATCATCATCATGACTTCGAATCTAGGTTCTCGTCAATTGAAAGACTTTGGAACTGGAGTTGGTTTTGGCACTGGTGCTCGTGCCCAGGGCAAGGGAGATATAGAAAAGAGCGTCATTCAAAGCGCATTGAAGAAGGCTTTTGCCCCTGAATTCTTGAATCGTATTGACGATGTTGTACTGTTTAATAGTTTGACTCGTGAAGACATCCACAAAATTATTGATATCGAGCTCAAAGGCCTCTTTCACCGTATTGAAGATTTGGGATATGCCATTTCCATGAGCCAAGAAGCCAAAGATCACATTGCTGACGAAGGCTTTGATGAAGCCTTTGGAGCCCGTCCTTTGGCGCGAGCCTTGCAGAAATTGGTTGAAGATCCTTTAGCAGAAAAAATCATTGGTAAAGAGATCGCGGAAGGCGATGCCATTGAGATTACGCTGAACGAGAAGGAATTAGAGTTCAAGGTGACCAAGCCTAAAAAGGTGAAAGCACCGAAGGAAACGCCGAAACTTGAGGAAGGCTCGAAAGAAACAACTGCTCAGAAACCTACTGAGAAAAACGATTAAACAAGGATAATGGAGCTTGGTCGGTCCTCGACCAGCTTCATTCCTATGGCATTGATTGTGGGAGACGGCTGCACGGCGATGAAATGTTCCCGTATCCACTGTTCGTTGTGCAAGAAATCATCGTCGGTGTATATGCCCGTGATGCTCCCATTTTCAATGAAAAGGGCTCCTTGTTCTGGGCTCAAATCAATGAGGAACTTCATGGCTTGTTGCTCTTGAATACGCTCAAGGGCATCGGATAAGGTGATTTCCTCTCGTGCGGCTTGGTCCTGAAGTGCTGCGAGCCACTGTTGCCCGGCGAGGTATGATCCAAACCTAACCAGTGCCCCATCCCCTATGACTTTCTGTACCACGCATTTGAGCTCCCCTCTCCCATTTTTATAGGTGTAGAGTCCAAATTTCAAGGCTTGTTTTTTCTGCGCCTTGTTCAGCGGTGGCCAATGTTGACGTATTAAATGATCCTCGTAGACTAGCGCGAGCGTTTCATTAGGCAGGGTCGTATAGCTGAGGGAATAACACTCTTTCATGAGGCGCTGGTACTTGGTACTGCCCTGCTGTGTACTGAAGTGCTGGGTGATGCGGGATTTTATGTTATTTGCCTTACCAATATAAAGCGGAAGGCCCATTTGATCGAGGAATTGGTACACCCCGTGGGATTTTGGTAGGGTGTCGTAGTAATGCGACGGCATGTTGTCGGGCATTTGAATGCGCTTTAATAGGCCCAATTTCGGGTCGTTCAGCCGCTGCTCGTCATAATCGCCGTGCAAGCAATGGATCAATACCTCTGCGGCGCAAAGGGCATCGCTCAACGCCCGGTGCGGATTGTCGTTCTCCACCGCTAAGGCTCGCGATAAGTGCGCCAAAGAATAGCGACCAAATTCAGGAAATACGGCTTTACTGTATTTCACCGTACACAACTTCGGCATTCGCCACGGTTGACCCGCTTCACGGAAGGCGGCATCAATAAAACTGTAGTCAAAGTTGACCGAATGAGCCACGAAAATATCTCCTTCCAAATGTTTCAAAAGCTCCGGTATGGCTTCCTCAAATGTGGGCGCATCGGCGACCATATCATCATTG
>Ga0181606_10002826_pt1 | contig 14842 bp, 17 predicted proteins | sample 041ome_10_FD_132994 | JGI IMG/M metagenome (GOLD analysis project Ga0181606, IMG submission 132994) | Coastal salt marsh microbial communities from the Groves Creek Marsh, Skidaway Island, Georgia - 041412US metaG (megahit assembly) | ecosystem: Environmental > Aquatic > Marine > Intertidal... | reverse complement strand
TCAAGGGCAGCGATATCGCTACGCATGGGAGCAAGGAAACTTTCCGGATAAACGCCCATCCACAGCACCGCTGCGGCAATGGGCCCAAGCATCAGCCATTCGCGCATGTCGAGATCCGGCATGGCGGCGGCATCGGCGTTCTTCTGCTCACCAAATGCCACGCGGCGATAGAGGTAGAGCATGTAGGCAGCACCAAGGATGATGCCGGTGGTGCAGACGAATGCCACCGTGCTCGACATCTTGTAGATGCCCGCAAGGCTGAGGAATTCGCCAACAAAGTTGCTGGTGCCGGGAAGGCCCACGCTGGCCATGGTGAACAGCATGAAGAACAGCGCGTATTTCGGCATGTTGATCGACAGGCCGCCGTAACGGTCAATCTCGCGCGTGTGCAGGCGGTCATAGATCACGCCTACGCACAGGAACAGCGCGCCCGACACGAGGCCGTGGCCCAGCATCACCATCATCGCGCCTTCGATGCCCTGCACGTTGAAGGCGAACAGGCCCGCCGTCACGATCGCCATGTGAGCGACCGAGGAATAGGCGATCAGCTTCTTCATGTCGTGCTGGACCAGCGCGATCAGGCTGGTGACGACAACCGCAACCATGCTGAGCGAGAAGACCAGCCACATGAACTGCACCGACGCTTCGGGAAACATCGGCAGGCTGAAACGGATGAAACCATAGCCGCCCAGCTTCAGCAGCACGCCTGCCAGGATCACGGAGCCGGCAGTCGGTGCCTGCACGTGGGCAGCGGGAAGCCAGGTGTGGACCGGCCACATCGGCATCTTCACCGCGAAACTGGCGAAGAAGGCTAGCCACAGCCAGGTTTGCGCACCGGCCGGGAAGTCATAAGCCATCAGTGTCGGGATGTCGGTCGTCCCTGCCTCATTCGCCATCCACAGCATGGCGATGAACATCAGCACCGAGCCGAGCAGCGTGTAGAGGAAGAACTTGTAGCTGGCGTAGATACGGTCATCCCCGCCCCAGATGCCGATGATCAGGTACATCGGGATCAGGCCGGCTTCAAAGAAGATGTAGAACAGGAAAAGGTCCTGCGCGGCGAAGGTGCCGATCATGAGGACTTCCATGAACAGGAAGGCCGCCATGTATTCACCCACGCGCTTGTTGATCGATGTCCAGCTGGCACCGATGCAGATCGGCATCAGGAACACCGAGAGCATGATCAGCATAAGCGCGATGCCATCGATACCCAGCGCCCACTGGAAGCCTGCGAACAGGTCTGCCCGCTCGGTAAACTGCCACTGCGCGCCGCCGATATCGAAATTGGCCCACAGCAGAACGCCAAGCGCGAGATTGATCAGCGTTGCCGCCAGCGCGATGGAACGCGCCATCTTCGCTGCGACAACGAAACAGGCGATGGCTGCCACGAAAGGCACGAGCAGCATCAGCGAAAGAATCGGGAAGCCGGTCATGAGAAAATCACCCAGCTAATCGCTGCGACAAGTCCAAGCAGCATGATCAGCGCATAGGAATAGAGATATCCGGACTGGACCTTCTTGGCGAGGACCGCGCTCTTTTCGACCACCCAGGCCGCGCCATCGGGGCCGAAGCGATCGACAACGCCAATGTCGCCGCGCTGCCAGAACACCCGGCCAAGCCAGAAAGCAGGCTTCACGAAAACGACGTTGTAAAGCTCGTCGAACATCCACTTGCGATAGACGAAGCGGTAGATCGGGCCGAGTTGCTCGGCGACCTTTGCCGGAACGTCCGTGCGGATCAGGTAGGCGTAGATCGCACCCAGCAGGCCCAGCACCATCACGATGAAGGCAGCGTATTTCACCAGCGTCGGCACTTCGTGCATCGCGTGCATCAGGTGCTCGTTATAGGCGATGGAGCCGGCCCAGAATGCCTCGCTGTCGAGGAAGGCACCGTGGAACACCTGGCCAGCCAGCACAGCGCCAACGCTGAGCACGACCAGCGGCGTAAGCATGACCCACGGGCTTTCGTGCGGGTGATAGCCACCGGTGGTGTCCTCGCCAGCCTGTTCGGGCGTCTTGTGGACCGAATGCTGGATATGCTCGCTCTCGATCCAGCGCGGCTTGCCCCAGAAGGTGAGGAACATCAGGCGCCAGCTGTAGAAGCTTGTGAGCAGCGCAGCGATCGTGCCGAACCAGAAGGCCATGTGGCCCATGTCCCCGCCGCTCGCGTAAGCTGCTTCCAGGATCGCATCCTTTGACCAGAAACCGGCAAAGCCCGCGCCGAGGTGGTAGACACCCACACCGGTAATCGCCAGCGTGCCCGCCATCATCGCCCAGAAGGTGATCGGGATTTCCTTACGCAGGCCGCCGTAGAAGCGCATGTCCTGCTCGTGGTGCATGGCATGGATAACCGAACCGGCACCAAGGAACAGCAGCGCCTTGAAGAAGGCGTGCGTGAACAGGTGGAACATCGCCGCGCCATAGGCGCCAACGCCTGCAGCGAAGAACATGTAGCCCAGCTGCGAACAGGTGGAATAGGCGATTACGCGCTTGATGTCCCACTGCGTGGTGCCGATGGTTGCGGCAAACAGACAGGTCGCAGCGCCGATGAAGGTGACAACACCCAAGGCCACGGGAGCAGCCTCGAACATAGGCGACAGGCGGCAGACCATGAACACGCCTGCGGTCACCATGGTAGCCGCATGGATCAGCGCGGAAACCGGCGTCGGGCCTTCCATCGCATCCGGCAGCCAGGTGTGCAGGCCCAGCTGTGCGGACTTGCCCATCGCGCCGATGAACAGCAGCAGGCACAGGATCGTCATCGTATCGAGACGCATCCCCATGAAGGTGATGTGCGAAACGCCCTGCATCGCAGGAGCTGCCTCGAGGATCGCCGGGATGCTGGTGGTCTGGAAGACGAGGAACGTCCCGAAGATGCCGAGCATGAAGCCAAGGTCACCCACGCGGTTGACCACGAAGGCCTTGATCGCAGCGGCACCTGCGCTGGGCTTCTTGAACCAGAAACCGATCAGCAGGTAGGACGCGAGGCCCACGCCTTCCCAACCGAAGAACATCTGCACGAGGTTATCGGCGGTCACCAGCATCAGCATGGCGAAGGTGAACAGCGAGAGGTAGGCGAAGAAGCGCGGCTGGTCCGGATCTTCGTCCATATAGCCCCAACTGTAGAGGTGGACGAGCGCGGAAACGGTGGTGATCACCACCAGCATGATGGCCGTCAGCGTGTCGACGCGCAGCGCCCAGTCGAAGGTGAGCGCGCCGGATTCCACCCACTTGAGGACAGGCACCACAGACTCAGTTTCAGCCCCCGTCAGGAAGCCGATGAAGATGGGCCAGCTCAAGGCGCAGGACAGGAACAGTGCGCCGGTGGTGATGACCTTTGCAGGCACATTGCCGATGGCGCGGTTGCCCAGCCCTGCGATGATCGCCGCCAGCAAAGGCGCGAATACGATTACCGAGATGAAGTTCACGTGGCTTACCCCTTCATCCGGTTGATATCATCCACCGCGATGGTGCCGCGGCGGCGGAAATAGATGACCAGGATCGCGAGGCCGATGGCAGCTTCCGCCGCAGCAACGGTCAGCACGAACATGGCGAAGACCTGTCCCGTCAGGTCACCCAGGAAGGCGCTGAAGGCGACCAGGTTGATGTTCACCGACAGCAGGATCAGTTCGATCGCCATCAGGATCACGATCACGTTCTTGCGGTTGAGGAAGATCCCCAGCACGCCCAGCACGAACAGGATCGAGCTGACGACGAGGTAATGTTCGATGCCAATCACAGCTCGACCCCCTGGCCCACGGTGGGCTGCTTCATTTCGGTAGCGTCCTCCGGACGGCGGGCGACCTGCTTGCCGATATCCTGATGCCCGCGCGCCGCACGGCTTTCACGATGCGTCAGCACGATGGCACCTATCATGGCGACCAGCAGCACGATGCCGGCCATTTCGAACAGGAACAGGTAGCGGCCATAAAGCAGCGCGCCGATGTTCTCGACATTGCTCTCACCCAGCAGCGGTGCGGCGCTGCCATCAGGCGAACCAAGTTCGATCACGCCCACACGATATGCGCCGATGCCCAGCACCAGCTCTGCCAGCAGGATCAGCGCGACCACTGCGCCAAGCGGCGCGTTCTTCACGAAGCCCGCGCGCAATTCGGCGAAATCGATGTTCAGCATCATCACGACGAAAAGGAACAGCACCGCGACCGCACCGACATAGACGATGACCAGCAGCATGGCGATGAACTCCGCCCCCACGAGGACCATCAGGCCCGCCGCGTTGAAGAAGGCGAGGATCAGCCAGAGGACGGAATGTACCGGGTTGCGTGCCATCACGACCATCGCTCCGGAAGCGATGACCAGCACGGCAAACAGGTAAAAGGCGAGAGTGTGGATCATGGTGCCCCGTTCAGATGCCCGCGCGCTTAACGATACGGCGCATCGGCTTCAAGGTTCGCGGCGATTGCCCGCTCCCACTTGTCCCCGTTCGTCAGCAGTTTTGCCTTGTCATAGAGCAGTTCCTCGCGCGTTTCGGTCGCATATTCGAAGTTCGGCCCCTCGACGATCGCATCCACCGGGCACGCCTCCTGGCAGAAACCGCAATAGATGCACTTGGTCATGTCGATGTCGTAACGCGTGGTGCGGCGGCTGCCGTCATCACGCGGTTCGCTTTCAATGGTGATCGCCTGCGCCGGGCACACAGCCTCGCACAGCTTGCAGGCGATGCAGCGTTCCTCGCCATTGGGATAACGGCGCAAAGCATGCTCGCCGCGAAAACGCGGGGAAAGCGGGTTCTTCTCGAAGGGATAGTTGATCGTCACCTTCGGCTTGAACAGGTATTTCAACGTCAGCCAGTGGGCCTTCAGGAATTCCCACAGGGTGAACGATTTGATGAGTTGTGCGGCGGTCATGCCCCCCACCCCTTGTAGAACATCAGGAAGCCGCTGATCACGACAACGAAGAACAGGCTGAGCGGAAGGAACACCTTCCAGCCCAGGCGCATCAGCTGGTCATAGCGATAGCGCGGTACGGTCGCCATCACCCAGCTGAAGCAGAAGAAGAAGAACAGGATCTTCAGCAGCAGCCACACGATGCCGGGAATGTCGAACCACGGGATCAGGTCGATATTGAGCGGCGGCAGCCAGCCACCGAAGAACAGGATGCTGGTCAGCGCACACATCAGCAGGATGTTGGCATATTCACCCAGCCAGAAGAGCGCGAAGCTCATGCTCGAATATTCGGTCTGGTACCCAGCGACGAGTTCGGATTCCGCTTCGGTCAGGTCGAACGGTACGCGCTGCGTTTCAGCCAGGGCGGAGATGAAGAACATCACCATGATCGGGAAAAGCAGCGGGTTGAAGAAATAGCCGTTCACGATGCCGAAGCCGTGGCCTTCCTGCGCCATCACGATCTCGTTCAAATTGAAGCTTTCCGCCCACATCACCACGCAAACGATGATGAAGCCGATGGACACCTCGTAAGAGATCATCTGCGCAGAGGCGCGCATGGCGGAGAAGAACGGATACTTCGAGTTCGAGGCCCAGCCCGAGATCACCACGCCGTATACGCCCAGAGAGCTGACCGCGAAGATATACAGCAGGCCGACATTGATATCCGCCAGCACCGCTTCCGGCCCGAACGGTATCACCGCCCAGGAAAGCAGCGCCACCGTGAAGGTGAGGATCGGTGCTATCAGAAACAGACCCTTGTTCGCCGCACTGGGAATGATGGTTTCCTGCAGGAACACCTTCAGACCGTCCGCGAAGCTTTGCAGCAAGCCGAAGGGGCCGACCACATTGGGGCCCCGGCGCAGGTTGATCGCCGCCCAGACCTTGCGATCCATGTAGATGATCATGGCCACGCCCAGCATCAGCGGCAGGGCGATCAGCAGGATGCCGGCGATGGTCGCGATGAACCACGCCCAGTCAGCATTCATGCCAAGCGAGATGAAGAATTCGGTCATTCCGCGGCCTCCGCCAGCGTTTCACCCAGCAGCAGTTCGTTCGAGCATTGCTGCATCACGGCACTGGCGCGCGCGATGGGGTTGGTGAGATAGAAATCCTTGATCGGTGAAGGGATCGCGCCAGTCGGGCTGGCATTGCCCTTAACGCTCGAAGCCATCGCGCCGTAATCCGCCACTTCGCCATCATGGGCGAGCGCCGGGACTTGAGCGAACATCGCATTGCGCAGTTCGTGGAAACTGTCGAAGCCGACTGTCACTCCCAGCGCCTCTGCCAGAGCACGCAGGATCGTCCAGTCTTCACGCGCGTCGCCCGGAGCAAACACGGCCTTGTCACCGCGCTGCACGCGGCCTTCGGTGTTCACATAGGTACCGGGCTTTTCGGTATAGGCGCTGGCGGGCAGGATGATGTCCGCCGCATGCGCGCCCTTGTCACCGTGATGGCCGATATAGACCTTCAGGCTGTCTTCGAACTTGGTGAAATCCACTTCGTCCGCGCCGAGGGCCAGCAGCACCTTGGGCTTGGCCTTCGCGATGTCGGCAATGCCGCCATCCTGCGCATAGCCGAGCATGAGCGAACCCATGCGAGCAGCCGAGATATGGAGCGCATTAAAGCCGTTCCACCCGTCACGCACCATGTTGAAATCATTCGCAATCTTGACTGCCGCAGCATGCGCGCCAGCGGCGAAACCACCCGCACCGATGATGACGGCGGGCTTTTCCGCAGCCTTCAGCGCATCGGCAACTTCTGCAGGCAGGTTGGACAGAACCGCAGCGTCTTCACCCAGGAAAGTGGCCTTGTAGGTCGGGTCCCATTCAGGGCCGACGATGAAGACCTTGGCACCCTTGCTGGCTGCCTTGCGCAGGCGCACGTTCACCAGCGGCGCTTCCCAGCGGACATTGCTGCCCACGATCAGGATCGCGTCTGCTTCCTCGATGCCGGAGAAGCCGGAATTGAAGTTGACGGCCGCGAGGTTGGACACGTCATAATCCATGCCGGTCTGGCGGCTCTCGACCAGGTCCGAACCCGAAGCCTTGAGCAGCGCCTTGGCAGCGAACATCGTCTCGCAATCGAGCATGTCGCCAGCCACGGCAGCAATCGACTTGCCGGGCTTGGCCGCTGCGATCTTCTTGAAGGCCTCTTCCCACGTCGCTTCGGTGAGCTTGCCGCGCTTGCGGATCCACACCTTGTCGAGGCGGCGACGGGTGAGGCCATCCACCTGGTAGCGCGCCTTGTCCGAGATCCACTCCTCGTTCACATCGTCATTGATGCGCGGGAGGACGCGGAGCACCTCCCTGCCCCGGCTGTCGATCCGGATGTTGGAGCCGACCGCGTCAGACACGTCGATGCCCCAGGTCTTCTTCAGTTCCCACGGACGCGCTTCGTAGGCGTAAGGTCCGCTGGTGAGCGCGCCAACCGGGCACAGGTCAATCACATTGGCAGACAGCTCATGCTTGGCAGCCTGCTCAAGGTATGTGGTGATCTGCATGTCCTCGCCGCGATAGAGCGCGCCGATCTCGTCCACGCCGGCGATCTCTTCCGAGAAGCGCACGCAGCGGGTGCAGTGGATGCAGCGGGTCATGATCGTCTTGATCAGCGGGCCCATGTTCTTGCTCGTCACCGCACGCTTGTTCTCATGATAGCGCGATCCGCCACGGCCATAGGCAACGGACTGGTCCTGCAAGTCGCACTCGCCGCCCTGGTCACAGATGGGGCAATCGAGCGGGTGGTTGATCAGCAGGAATTCCATCACGCCTTCGCGCGCGGTCTTCACCATTTCGCTGTCAGTGCGGATTTCCTGGCCCTCGGTGGCCGGCAGCGCGCAGGAAGCCTGCGGCTTGGGCGGTCCGGGCTTCACTTCCACCAGACACATGCGGCAGTTGCCCGCGATGCTCAGGCGTTCGTGATAGCAGAAACGCGGGATTTCCTTGCCCGCCAGTTCACACGCCTGCAGCACGGTGGCGCCAGCGGGAACCTCGATTTCCTGTCCATCTACTGTGACTTTGGGCATTATTCAGCAGCCTCCTGCATCGAACCGTGGCGTTCGGCGATGCGGCGTTCGATTTCGGGGCGGAAGTGCTTGAGCAGGCCCTGGATTGGCCAAGCGGCAGCGTCGCCCAGGGCGCAGATCGTGTGGCCTTCCACCTGCTTGGTGACGTTGTAGAGCATGTCGATCTCCTCGACATCCGCATCACCGGTTTCGAGGCGCGTCATCACACGCCACATCCAGCCCGTGCCTTCGCGGCAGGGCGTGCACTGGCCGCAGCTCTCGTGCTTGTAGAAGTAGGACAGGCGGCTGATCGCGCGCACGATATCGGTGGACTTGTCCATCACGATAACGCCGGCGGTGCCAAGGCCCGAGCCCAGTTCCTTCAGCCCGTCAAAATCCATGTGCGCGTGGCGGATCTGCTCGGCAGGCACCAGCGGAACGGAGGAGCCGCCGGGGATCACCGCAAGCAGGTTGTCCCAACCGCCGCGAATGCCGCCGCAATGCTTCTCGATCAGCTCCTCGAAGGTGATGCTCATCGCTTCTTCGACAACGCAGGGCTTTTCCACGTGGCCGGAGATCTGGAACAGCTTGGTGCCCTTGTTGCCATCGCGGCCGAAGCTGGAGAACCAGCTGGCACCGCGACGCAGGATGGTCGGCACCACTGCGATGCTTTCCACGTTGTTCACCGTGGTCGGGCAACCATAGAGGCCTGCACCTGCCGGGAACGGCGGCTTCAGGCGCGGCTGGCCCTTTTTGCCTTCGAGGCTTTCGATCATCGCGGTTTCTTCGCCGCAGATGTAGGCGCCGGCACCACGGTGCAGGAACACGTCGAAATCATAGCCGGTTCCGCTGGCATTGTTGCCGATCAGGCCTGCTTCATATGCCTCGTCAATCGCGGCCTGCAAAGTTTCAGCCTCGCGGATATATTCTCCGCGGATGTAGATATAGGCCGCACGCGCACGCATGGCGTAACCGGCGCACAGCGCGCCTTCGATCAGCTTGTGCGGATCGTGGCGGATGATCTCGCGGTCCTTGCAGGAGCCCGGCTCGGATTCGTCAGCATTGATGACGAGGAAGGATGGACGGCCATCCTTGCTTTCCTTGGGCATGAATGACCACTTCATGCCGGTGGGGAAACCCGCACCGCCGCGGCCACGCAGGCCGGATGCCTTGATCTCCTCGATGATATCGTCCTGTGCCTTGGACAACAGCTCTTTGGTGTTGTCCCAGTCACCACGCTTGCGGGCAGCATCGAGGGTCCACGGCTGGAAACCGTAGACATTGGTAAAGATGCGATCCTTGTCAGCCAGCATCAGTCGTTATCCTCGGCATTCGTGGAGAGCATGATGAAATAGAGCGCCGCCGCGATCCCCAGCGGCACCAGCGCCGTGTACCAGTTTACCTGCCAGAACAGCACGGGGGCCAGCAGGAGAAAGGCAGCGATGGCGATGCGGTAGAGCAGCACTCACCACTCTCCCCTGTAATCGTGGTTCTCTTCGACCATTTCCTTCAGCGAGGACAGCGCATTGGCGGGCTCGGACGTATGCCGACCCGGCTCCTGCGTGCCCGCCTTGGGCGTTTCGCCGGCGGCCAGCGCATCAAGCACCTTGTCGAGCCGTTCGACTGTCAGGTCTTCATAGTTGTCGTCATTGATCTGCACCATCGGCGCAGTGGCGCAATTGCCCATGCATTCCACTTCGGTGAAGGACCACAGGCCATCGTCCGAAATGTGGCCGGGCTTCATGCCGCGGCTCTTGCAGGCAGCGATGATATCATCCGAACCGCGCAACATGCAGGGCGTGGTTCCGCACACCTGCACGTGGAATTTGCCCACCGGTTCGAGGTTGTACATCGTGTAGAAGGTGGCGACCTCGAGCACCCGGATCACCGGCACATCGAGATATTCAGCGACATATTCAATCACCGGCAACGGCAGCCAGCCCTGCGTATCCGTCTCGCGGCCAACCTGGCGCTGGGCCAGGTCGAGCAGCGGCATAACGGCACTCTTCTGGCGCCCTTCAGGGTAGCGCTTGATGGCCGCGTCGGCCTTCGCCTTGGTTTTCGCATCGAATGCGAAATTGCCCCAGCGTTCCCGCAGAGCGGGCGTATCGGGAGCGATCTTACGCGCGGCCATGGCCGAGCCTCCGTTCAAGATAGCGGCCCGCATAGAGGCCGACGACTGCCGCAAAGGCGGTGGAAAGAATGTCCTTCAACGGCGCCTCACCGTGAAACGCTGCAAGATATGCGGCGACGGCAGAAGCAAAGGCCGCAAAGGCTGCGACAAGGATGAAGAGCTCTCGCGCGATCACCGGATGAACTCCACACGAGAGCACTTGTCGCCCTCGAAGGAATAGACGGCGATCACGTCAAACGGTTCGACCTGTTCCGAACCGTCACTGGCAGGGCCGCGCGTCACATGCTCGCGGAAGAGCACGTAATTGCCGATGGCCTGCTTCTCGGTGATCTCGGCATGGTTCTGCGGCCACTTGGCAAACGCCGCAGCAAGGCCCGTACGCGTGCCTTCCTTGCCTTCACGCACCACGTCGCCGCGATAATTCGCCTCGCACGCGGCATCCGTCATGTAGGACACGTATGTGTCCACATCCTGCGCGTTGTAGGCAGCGATCATGGCTTCGGCAGTGGCGAGGTTAGCGGCGGACATTGTCTGCCTCCAATTTGGCCTTGTCGTTGGCAATCCAGAGAACGGCAGCGACGATCGCGCCATAGATGCCTGTCGGGAGAACGATCATGAGCGGTACACCGCCCTCGAAGAACCCGAAGCCTCCGCCGAGCAAGGCCCAGACGAACATGCCGCCGACAACCCACACGAGCCACGAGCTAAGAACCAGCGCCATCTTTGCAAGCCAGTGCGTTGAACCCAGCGTTCGCGCGACAAAGTAAGCCAAAGCAAAGACGAGCGCGCCCTGAAGCAACGAGAAGAAGATCGTCCCGCCAAGGCCAAGGAAGGCATAACTCATATCCAAGAGTATCACCGGTCGCATTCCCCGAACACCACGTCGATTGCGCCGAGGATGGCGGTTGCGTCAGGCAGCATGTGGCCTTTGCACATGAAGTCCATCGCCTGCAGGTGGCTGAAGGCCGTCGGGCGGATCTTGCAGCGATACGGCTTGTTGGAGCCATCGCTGACCAGATAGACACCGAATTCACCCTTGGGGCTTTCGGTCGCCACATAGACTTCACCGGCAGGAACGTGGAAGCCTTCGGTGTAGAGCTTGAAGTGGTGGATCAGCGCTTCCATCGACTGCTTCATTTCGCCGCGCTTGGGCGGTGAAACCTTGCGGTCGCTGCTGGCAATCGGGCCTTCGGGAATTTCCGCGAGGCACTGCTTGATGATCTTCGCGCTCTCGTAAACTTCCTTCACGCGAACCATGAAACGGTCATAGCAGTCCGAATTGGTGCCCACGGGGATGTCGAATTCCATCCGGTCATAGACTTCGTAAGGCTGGCTCTTGCGGATATCCCACGGAATGCCGGCAGCGCGGATCATCGGGCCGGAGAAACCCCACTTCACAGCGTCTTCCTTGCTGACAACGGCGATATCGACATTGCGCTGCTTGAAGATGCGGTTGTCCATCACAAGGCTCATGGCATCGCCGAACAGTTCCGGCAGGCGGCCATCAACCCAGTCACCGATATCGGTGAGCAGCTTCAGCGGCACGTCCTGGTGAACGCCGCCGGGACGCAGATAGGCATGGTGCATGCGCGCGCCGGACATGCGCTCGAAGAAGTTCATGCAGTCTTCGCGCAGTTCGAACACCCACAGGTTGGGCGTCATCGCGCCCACGTCCATCACATGCGCACCGATATTGAGCATGTGGTTGCAGATGCGCGTCAGCTCGGCAAACAGCACACGAAGATACTGCGCGCGGATCGGCACTTCGACATTCATCAGCTTCTCGATGGCGAGCACATAGGAGTGTTCCATCGCCAGCGGCGAGCAATAGTCCAGCCGGTCGAAGTAAGGCAGCGCCTGCAGATAGGTCTTGTGCTCGATCAGCTTTTCGGTGCCGCGGTGAAGCAGGCCGACGTGCGGATCGATCCGTTCGATGATCTCGCCGTCAAGCTCCATCACCATGCGCAGCACGCCGTGCGCTGCGGGGTGCTGCGGGCCGAAGTTGATCGTGTAGTTGGTGATCTCTTCGCCGGTGGTGGTCGGCGAGGTCTCGATCTGCATATCGCTCATTCGCCTTCCTCCTTCTTGTCGTCCATCTTGGGCGGATCGGCTTCGGTGCCCTTGGCCGCCTTGTCGTCAGCCTTGTCACCGGCACCGATCTGCTTGGTGCTTTCGGTGGTCTTGGGCTCATCGACCGGAGGGGTATCGGCCTTTTCGTCACCCGGAAGGATGTATTCAGCACCTTCCCACGGGCTCATGAAATCGAAGCTGCGGAAATCCTGTGCCAGTTCTACCGGTTCATAGACAACGCGCTTCTCCTCTTCGGAATAACGCAGCTCGTGATAGCCGGTCAGCGGGAAGTCCTTGCGGAAGGGATGCCCTTCAAAGCCATAATCCGTCAGGATGCGGCGCAGGTCGGTATTGCCGTCAAACAACACGCCATACATGTCGAAAACTTCGCGTTCGAGCCAGCCCGCATTGGGCCACAGCGTGGTGACGGAGGGAACAGGCGTTGCCTCATCCGTGCTCACCTTCACCATCACGCGGTGGTTTTTGGTGAGCGAGAGCAGCATGTAGACCACCTCGAAACGCTCTGCTCGCTGCGGATAGTCGACACCGGCCATTTCCAACAGCTGCTGGTAGCTATGCTCGTCACGCAGCAGGCGAAGGGCATCCTCGATGCTCTCGCGCTTGACCGTCAGCACGACTTCGCCATGCGCTTCCTTGGCCGAAAGCAGCATGTCGCCGAGCGCGGCGGACAGCGCATCCTTCACGCCGGCATTGGACGCAAAGCGCGGAGCGGAATGGAGAACAGCAGCCATCAGCGTTCAATCGTCCCTTCGCGGCGGATCTTCCGCTGCAGCTGCATCACGCCGTAAAGCAGTGCTTCAGCTGTCGGGGGGCAACCCGGGATGTAGATATCGACCGGCACGATGCGGTCACAGCCGCGCACCACCGAATAGGAATAGTGGTAATAGCCACCGCCATTGGCGCAGCTGCCCATCGAGATGACGTATTTCGGTTCCGACATCTGGTCGTAAACCTTGCGCAGCGCCGGGGCCATCTTGTTGCATAGCGTGCCAGCCACGATCATCACGTCCGACTGGCGCGGGGAAGCGCGCGGGGCAACGCCGAAGCGCTCCATGTCATAGCGCGGCATGTTCACGTGGATCATCTCTACCGCGCAGCAAGCGAGGCCGAAAGTCATCCACCACAGCGAGCCGGTGCGCGCCCACTGGAACAGCTCTTCGGTGGACGTGACGAGGAAACCCTTGTCATTCACCTCTGTCTGCAGGGCGTTGAAATAGTCCTGGTCAGGCTGGAGAACTTCTCCGCCCTTCGCAGCTTCGATGGTGGGGGCAGACGTGCTCATTCCCAATCCAGAGCTCCCTTCTTCCAGGCATAGGCAAGGCCGACGATCAGTTCTCCCAGGAACACCATCATGGTGAGCCAGCCCGGCCAGCCGGACAAATCGAGGCTCACGGCCCAGGGGAACAGAAATGCCGCCTCAAGGTCGAAAATGATGAACAGGATCGCCACGAGATAGAAGCGCACGTCAAAGCGATCGCGCGGCTCCTCGAAGGCGGGAAAGCCGCATTCATACTCGCTCAGCTTTTCCGCATCGGGGCTGTGCGTTCCGGTAAGGCGCGCAACTCCCATGGGAAGGAAAACGAACAGGGCAGAAAGGCCGAGTGCAATTCCGAGGAAAAGCAGGATCGGCAGATATTGTGTCAGGTCGACCAAGACAGACTCGATTTGCTGTGAGTTTCGTGTGCGCCTCTAGGCAATGGGACCCGATACTGCAAGGCCAACAGAGCCGGAATTCAGGGAGTTTCGGCCATTGGCGGGGGATCAAGTGGCAAACTACGTATAATGGTCGGTACCAATTCCGCGCCTTCGGACAGTTCTCCGCCTTCGGCAAAGCTGCCCCACTCGCCATTGGCGATATAGTAGAGTCGCCCGTTGTGGATCGTTGCGGCCAGTGGCTCCGACCACTCCGGGTGATCGCGTTCGAGGATGCGGTGCCCGGTTATCGAGAGGCCATCGTTGTCCAGTTCCAGCGCCACGATCTGCATCGGGCTGGTGCCGTTCTGCACGGCTATCAATTCGTCACCATGAAGCTGCAACGCATCAATCCCGTCGAGCAGTATGGAAAGTTCGGTGGTGAGCCGCTGGACCATGCCGGTCTCAAGCGCGACAGCCGCAAGGCCATACCGGCAATCACTCACGTAAAGGCGCTTTCCAACGGTGCTCTCGGCAAGCCCTTGCGGTGAGCGGAATGTGCCGGGCGGCACCAGCGTTTCGATCTCGTCGGCATCCGGGCGAAGGCGGTAAATGCAACCGCCGAGCGGATCGCTCGCATAGACCGTGCCGCCTCTGCCCAGCGCGATATCGGAAAGATTTGCACCTTCAGGCGCGGCAAACTGCTCGCCTTGAACTGTTGCTGCCGTCACGCGCACCAAACCGGCAAATGCCTCATCACCCTCGGGCAGCATGCCAAGATTGCCGGATGCCAGCCACGCACCACGCACCTCATCAAATACGATGCCACTCAAGTTCCCGAGATGCTCATAGGAATAGGCACGCCATTCACCCCCCCCGAAGGTTCCAGACTTCGCGTGAAACCACTGTGGAAACCGCAAGGTCCCCTCCTGCGGGCCTGACGACGATCCCTTCCACAAGCTTTGCCTCGGCAGGCACAGTCGCCGCAACCGCGCTGGCAAGAACGGCATCCGGCAACTTTGCAAATGCCGCTTCCAGCCCGCCCGCATCCTGGCCAGCGAAGATCGAGAGCAATTGC
>Ga0181606_10002804_pt1 | contig 14914 bp, 16 predicted proteins | sample 041ome_10_FD_132994 | JGI IMG/M metagenome (GOLD analysis project Ga0181606, IMG submission 132994) | Coastal salt marsh microbial communities from the Groves Creek Marsh, Skidaway Island, Georgia - 041412US metaG (megahit assembly) | ecosystem: Environmental > Aquatic > Marine > Intertidal... | reverse complement strand
CAGCACGTGCGCCAAGATTGGGGAACATGTCGAACACTTCGTCAATGCTCCAGCGTCCTGAAGACGTCGCACCTTTCATGCCCAGCAACAGATTCTCGCGCACGGTTAGAGTGGGGAATATGTCTCGGTTTTCGGGGACGTAGCCTAAACCCAGATTGGCGATTTCATAGCTGGGCTTTCCAGCGATCTCCTTGCCTTTAAATATTATTGAACCCTGTGGCGCCACTTCGCCCATGATCGTTTTGATCGTGGTGGACCGGCCGACGCCATTGCGGCCGAGTAAACTTACAATCTCGCCTTCCTGCACCGTGAAACTCACGCCCTGCAGGATATGGCTCTTGCCGTAGTAGGCATGCAGATCTTTGACTTCGAGCATATTGGCCGTCGATTCACTCATCTGCTGTTACTGTCCCGAGGTAAGCTTCCTGTACCTTCTCACTGCTGCGGATATTCGATGGAGTATCACAGGCAATGATTTCGCCATACACCAATACCGAGATGCGGTCAGCTATGCCAAAGACAATACTCATATCGTGTTCGACCATGATCAGAGTCTTGCCTTCGGTAACACGCCGGATCAATGCCACCGCGTTTTCAGCCTCACTATGACTCATGCCGGCAACGGGCTCATCCAGCATAATAACCTCAGCACCACTGGCGATAGCGATACCAAGTTCCAGCGCGCGCTGCTGGGCATAGGCGAGCTCGCCAGCAGGGTAATCAGCTCGCTGCGACAGGCCAATTTGATCGAGGATTCCGTGGGCTGCCGTGTTCAGATCATGCTGACGGCCCAGCAGGTTCCAGAACGAATAGCCGTATCCCATTTTCCAGAACAGGCCACAACGAATGTTTTCAAACACGCTGAGTCGCGGAAATATGTTGGTGACCTGGAAACTACGGGCTAGACCTCGTCTCGCAATTTCGTAGGGCGGCAGATTCTGAATCGCCTGGCCGCGGAGACTGATTGTGCCTTCCGTAACGGGATATTTACCGCTAATCAGATGGAATAGCGTGGACTTGCCTGCGCCATTGGGGCCAATGATGGCATGCCTTTCTCCTTCCTCTATATTGAGATTTACGCCGCAAATAATTGGTGTTTCACCAAAGTGTTTATGGACGTTGTTGAGGGTCAGAATGCTCACGATTTTGACTCCGGCTCATCCGCCACATGGTTGGCAGACTCCCAGGCTTCCCTTAATGCTGGCAGGGTGCGGCGAGTAACAAGCATTGATGTGCTTGCAATCAGCAGCAGGCCAAGCCAGGTGCTGGAGCTTGAAGCACTCAATTCCATGTTCAATACAGAAATGCTCTCATCTTCGAGGTGGGATAACTCGAGCATCAATACACAGGTAGCCATGAATACCATCGCCGGGATGCCGGTAGCCAGATAGGGAAGAACCAACTTGCGAATGCGCCGCTGCAACCAGGCGACCCTGTGCATCATGATGAAGCCTGCAAACCCTTTGGGAAGAAACAGCACCGTCAGCAAAAACAAGATGCCGAGATAAAGCATCCAGAGATCGGTGTAGTTACTTAGCAGTGAGTTCATCAGGGTGAGGATGACCGCACCAAGAATGGGGCCGATGAAGTAGCCCAGACCGCCGATGTAGGCCATCAGCAGGACCCGGCCTGAAGTTACCGCGTTTAGGGTTTCCTCGGTGACGAATTCGTAGTTTAAGGCATACAGGCCGCCGGCTATTCCAGCAAAGAATCCTGAGGCGCAGAAGGAAATATAGCGGACACGGCGGGCACTGTAGCCAATAAATTCTGCGCGCTCCGGATTGTCTCGCACGGCATTGGCCATGCGTCCTGCAGGTGTCTGGGTAAACAAATACATAAACAGGGTAGCCACAAATACCCAGGCGGCTGCCAGGTAATAAATTTCAATGCCCTGGAAGAACTCCACTCCGAAAAGGGGTGGACCATAGGTGCGATCGCCGCTGACCCCGGCTTCTCCGCCGAAGAAACTCACAAAGATAAGCGACGAGGCCGCCAGGAGTTCGCCAATCCCCAGGGATATCATGGCAAATACAGTGCCTGCCTTGCGGGTCGAAAAGCTGCCAATAAATAGCGCCGCCAACAGCCCTACCAAGCCTGCCAGCAAGGGTATGTAAACGATAGAGAAGTAGACAGTCTCAAATTCAATCAGAAGTAGAGCGTGTACAGCCAGAAAACCGCCCAGACCAAAGTACACCGCGTGTCCGAATGACAGCATGCCGCCCTGGCCCAGCAGCATGTTGTAGCTCAGGGCAAAGACAATGGCGATTGCCATTTGATTGAACAGGGAAACGGCCAGAATGGAATCGAAAAACTGGGGCAGTAGCAGTAACACTGCCAGGTAGCCAATCCATACAAGAGATTTGGTGAGGATTTTTTTCACTGTTCTCTATTACCCAGCAGACCGGTGGGCCTGAAAATGAGAACCAGGATCAAAAGTAGATAGGGCAATATCGGCGCGATTTGTGGCAGGGTCAGCGTCCATAGATCGGTCAGGGGATGGTCCCTGCTGAATTCGAGGCCAAACAAATTCAGGAGATCGGCAACACCGAGATTTGACGCGATAGCATAGCTCTGTAATAAGCCAATCAGCAGTGACGCGATCAGAGCGCCTGCCAGGGAGCCGAGGCCACCGATAACGACGATTACAAATACGATACTGCCCAGGACCGTTGCCATGCCGGGAAAAGTGGTCAGCACAGGCCCTGCGATGACGCCGGCAACACCGGCGAGCGCGCTGCCCACGCCGAATACCGCCATAAAAATCAGTGGCACGTTGTGACCTAGATTGGCCACGGTATGGGGATGGGTTATAGCAGCCTGAATGATGATCCCCACTCGACTGCGGGTTAGCAGTCTGTAGAGTCCGATGAAAATAAGGACGCTGATGCCTATCATGAATCCCCGGTAGGCTGAGAACTCCTGGCCAAACAACGTAAAAAGCGGAAAATCGAGCACGTCCGGTGACTGATAGTTTTTGGTGTCTGGCCCCCAGAAGAACTGCACGGCTTCGTCGATTAGAAAGGCGAGACCAAAAGTAAAGACCAGTTCTGCAACATGACCATGCTGGTGAACTCTCCGTAAACCGTAGCGTTCAATCAAAGCCCCTAGCAGGCCAACCAATAGTGGCGCGATGAGCAGACCGGGCCAGAAACCGAGGTAGAGAGAAATCGAATAGGCGAAGTAGGCGCCAAGCATATAGAAGCTGGCGTGAGCAAAGTTAAGCACACCCATCATGCTGAAAATCAGGGTTAGCCCGCTGGCCAGCATAAAGAGCAGCAGGCCCGTTACCAGGCCATTGAGAGTGGCAAATACCAGAACTTCAAACATACAGGGGAGCAGCCAGTTCTTAGTCTTAACGACGCGGTCGCCGCATACGGCAGCTCGTTTCCACAACTGTTTCTTCAGCTGGTACTGAATACCTCGTTACCAGTCCAAATCCAGAGTTGTCGGCATCGAATTCTACATCCTGGTCTGTATGCACTGAAAGGTGCAAGCCCTGGACAACCTGGTGATCCTCACCGCGCATCCAGATTTCCTCGCCGCTAATGGTTGTGAAACGCATGTCCTCGAGGGCCACGGCAATATCGTAGGGATCTGTGCTTTGCGTCTCCTCCATGGCGGCCACCACCATCTGTAGCGCCGTGAGTATGCGCGGCTGCGTCATATCGTTGTTAGGGTTCTCCGCCTTGAAGGCGCGATAGTATTGCTTGCGCTCTTCGCTGGGCAGAGGGTTGCCTGAATCGTTGTGAATGAGATGGATTCGATCGACACCGTCCGCGCCAAGGGTCGCGGTGATGCCATCATAGGCTGCATAGAATGTGTAGATAGGAATGTCCAGGCCGCTGTCGATTATGGAGCGGGCCAGTGAAACCATGTCGGCACCAAAGTTACCAGTGATAACAGCATCTGCGCCTGAGGCAACTATCTTGGTCACGTAGGGCGTAAAGTCTTTGACCTGACCGATGGGATGAAACTCATTGCCCACGATTTCGATGTCGGGGCGTTTTGCATTCAGCAAGGCTATGGAGTTGTCGGAAACGACCTGTCCGAATGAATAATCCTGCCCAATGATGTAGATTTTTTTAACGTCGGGATTTTCGGCGATGTAATCCGTCAAGATATTCAGTTTCATAATGGCATGGGCATCAAACCTGAAATGCCAAAAACTGCACTGCTCGTTGGTGAGGATTGGATCCACCGCAGAATAGTTGATTTGCAAGATTTCCTGTCCCGGATTACGGCGGTTATGGCGAGTGATCGTTGAGTTCAGGGCGTTGGCAACAGCAGAACTGTTGCCCTGAAAAATAATGCGCAGGTCCTCGCTTACGGCGCGGCGAAACTGCAGCTGGGTTTCAGTTGGGCTTTGCTGATTGTCCAGGGGAACGATCTCAATCATTCTGCCACCCAAAATACCGCCTTTGGCGTTGAACATGTGATCAGCGGCAAACTGCAGTTGTTTTAAGCCGCTGTTGCCGATAGACGCGAAAGCGCCGGAAAGCGGATCCATGAAAGCAATTCGAACCGGCTCCTGGCTGAATGCCGGCTGTGCCAGGATCAGCAAGAGGCTGAGGGCCAATGCTGATGAGAAGTAGCTCATTTTTTGGTTTTTGATGTTCATAATGGAACCGCTTGTTATAAGAGAGTCTGGGTTCGCACCAGCAGGCAAAGTAACACTGATGCGAAACCGATTGCTTGGGCTTATCTACCCATTAATTCACTGGCTAGAATACTTCGAATAAACCCGCCGCACCCATGCCGCCGCCGACGCACATGGTGCATACCACATACTTGGCGCCTCTGCGCTTGCCTTCAATCAAGGCGTGACCCACCATGCGGGCGCCGCTCATGCCGTAGGGGTGACCGATGGAAATCGCGCCGCCATTTACGTTGAGCAGTTCATTCGGGATACCGAGTTCATCGCGGCAGTAGATTACCTGTACCGCAAAGGCTTCGTTGAGTTCCCACAGGCCAATATCGTCCATTGACAGGTTGAAGCGTTCCAGCAGCCTGGGCACAGCCTTCACAGGGCCTATACCCATTTCATCGGGTTCGACGCCGGCTACCGCCATGCCACAATAGGCGCCCAATGGCTCCAGACCTTTCTGCTCCGCCAGCTTGCTGTCCATCACCACAGAGGCGGAAGCACCATCTGAGAGTTGGCTGGCATTACCAGCGGTGATGACACCGCCTTCAAATACTGGTTTTAATCCAACTAAACCTTCCAGCGTAGTGGTGGGTCGATTACCTTCATCTTTATCGAGCTTCACGTCGTGAACACTCTGTGCCTTGGTTTCCTTGTCAACGAAAACCATCTTTGATTCGAGCGGGGCGATCTCGTCATCAAAGGCGCCGGCCTGCTGTGCGGCTGCAGTACGCTGCTGGCTTTGCAGCGCATATTCGTCCTGTTTGTCGCGGCTGATGTTGTAGCGCTTGGCTACAATTTCTGCAGTCTCCAGCATGGACATATAGGCATGCTCGGAATTAGCAATGACATTTGGGCTTTGGGCTCTGAAACCATTGCGGTGTTCGTTCTGCACCAGACTGATTGACTCCAGTCCGGCGCCTATGACTACTGGCATGTTGTCAGAGACAACTTGTTTAGCTGCAGTGCAGATTGCCATCATGCCGGAGGCGCACTGTCGATCCATGCTCATACCGGATACCGAGCTTGGCAAGCCTGCAGCGACGCCCGCAGTGCGGCCGATGTTATAGCCCGATGTCCCCTGCTGCATGGCACAACCCATCACCACATCGTCGACTTCGCCGGGTTCAATACCAGCCCGGCGCACCGCTTCCGCAATGACATGCCCACCTAAGGTAGGGGCGTCTGTGTCATTGAATGCTCCGCGATAGGCTCTGCCAATCGGGGTTCGTGCGGTTGCTACGATTACTGCTTGTTTAGTCATGTCATGCTCCAATTACGATTTATTAACGACCAGCTGCAATACATTGTCGATTGCGTCTCTGGCTAATTGCACCATCTCATCATCAGTTCGATCTTGTATGGGATGGGGCACGAATACACTCCTGGGATGAATGCCCAGGGAGTTGCCTTGTGCTTCCGCTGCCTGAATGAATTCAGAGGAAGCAACAAATCCTGAGGGAATACCGCGACTTTCAAGGTCCATGATGTCATGCAAACTGCACGAGGTACATGAGCCTCAGTCGGCGAGTCCTTCGATTACAGCGTCGCACTCACTGCTGATTTTCTGGGTCAGCTCTTTTGGCGCGACCCGGGCAAAAGTAGGCTTCGCGTAGCGCTTTACTTTGGCGCCTGATGCTTCCAGCTGCCTCTGAACCTCGTCGAGGAATTCCTTGCCCCGTGGCTTGGATATATCCAGCAGTCCAACGGTGGCATCGCCAAGCCCTTCAAGGCGTGGCAGCAACTGTTTTTCCACAGGACTCAGCTCACTGGTTGGGTCCAACATAGTTATTTCACTCATTACAGTCTCCGTTAGTCAACGCGTTGAGATACCAATTGGCTGCCTCTTTCTCCGGAAGCAACCCAGCCACTGATAATGGCTGAAAACATGCCGGCGGTGCCGCCGGCGGTAACGATGTGCAGGCCATCATCACGAAATTTGCTAAGTAGTTTGCCACGCAGTTTTTCCGGCATGCCTTCACTGATGCCGCCGACACCACTCATAAGTTCTGTGCCAGGTGTCACTAATTCATCAAATAGGGCCTGCTTCAGGTCGCTCTTGTTCCAGCCGTTCTCCCTGAGCACGCGTCGATGCTCTGGGCACACCACCAGGGTGGCGTCAGCCATACCAAATTTTTTCACATGGACAACGGAGCGCAAGCTGGCAGCCATGCTCTTTGCCAGTGACTCCGGCGTGCGGGAGAGTTGGTCGAGAATTGGCTGCACGCCATCGCCAGCAAACAAACTGACGACGGAGTCGTCTCTTTCAAACCCCCTGTCCATGGCTAGCGTCGGCCAATCGAGGTCCGATTCATCCTCGGCAAAGCAAAATGTATATTTTCCAGGATTTCCCAGGGTAGCCCGGTCAATGCCGCCGGGTTTGCCGCCGCCAACATTACGAATTAGCAGCTGCAAGGCTCTGCCAATGGTCGCATTGGCTCGGTTTCCCTGTCCGAGGGCATTACCACCGGAATTCATTCCAATATGGCGAGACACCGGGCCATTCACAATTACGACCGGCGAGGAAAAATAAGTGGTGCAGAGCAAGCCGTGCATGCAGAACTTCTCCTGCAGGGCGGCCCTGACGACTGCGATAACAGTTGGGAAGTATTCGGGTTTGCAGCCGGCCATCACTGCATTGATGGCGACTTTTTCCACCGTGCAGTCCACGTGATCTGGCGGTACCAGGCCGATAGATTCATCTGGGGCCAGGTCTGTACCTGCCAACATGCGCATGACCCGGATTGGAGTTGGGGGTACCACTGGCAGCCCATCCGACCAGCCACGGTCAAAACAGGCTTCCATAATGTCTTCGGCCTCAGCAACATCGACCCGCCTTGCCTGCAGACGCTCGCCTTCAAAACGCACGGCGAGCTGCTCAGCCATACCAGGATCTTCAGTGAGCGAGCCGCAGCCGGGCTTGAATGAAATCAAATCGGACCCGAGCTGATCCAGCCCGGTGAATTCCTGCCATTCCTGTCTGTCCCAGCCCACCAATCGCTGTTCGCTTTGAGCCTCTGTTTCATGACGAATCAGGGTCGGCACGATCTCTATATTCTGCTGATAGGAAAACGCCAGTGCCGTGTCATCTGCCTGTTGGGGCAGCTCGGACAGATACGCGGCGTCATCTTGCACGTAAACCTGAAGGCTGGCGCCATAGGTGTCGGCGAGCTCCCGGACGACAGGTTCAATCAATTCGCAAGTAGGGCAGGACTTCTTGACGATCAGGGAGTAAGTAGAATTGTTAATTGAGTCCATTTAGTCCAGATAAGTGTCGGCTGCCAGGAGCCTAGTAGATGAATCCGAGTGTACTGATTCCCACCAGTACGTTAATAATCATAAAGATCGACGAAGTTCTGGACATCACTTTCCACAACTGCGGGCCGCGGTAGGCAGAGCGAATGCCCAGAATGAGCAGGAAAGTGTAGGCGAGAATGCCAGCCACCATGCCCAAATAGGGCAGCCATTGCTCATTGTCCACCGCCTGACTGCCAAAGTAGAAAAACAGCGAGGCGCCCGCAAAGTAGAGCACCCAATAGGTGATTGCCAGGCCATACTCACCAGCCAGCAATTTCGCCATAAGTGAGCGGTCATCCAGCTGGGCTGTGTGCTCTGTCTCTGTCATTCCAGTCTCCATCTGGGGAGACAAGTGTAACCCACTGGGAAGCCTTATCAAATTCCTCTGGAGACAGGCGCTGCCACGCCTTGTCGGAGTCTGGAGCTACTTATCTGCCCCAAGCCATAACAGTGCTATTGGATTACTATGTGAGGTAGATTAAGGCGAAACTGGGGAATTTTTCGGCTGTCTCGCTGGAAACTTCCATGATAAGTTTTTTCATTGTATTTTTAGTTACTTTACCACCACCAAAGGCGCATCAACTTGGCGATCATTAAGGAAGTAGACAGCCAGCCGCTCACTGAAGCGTTTGGTTTTGCTCACCAGAAAGAGAAAGCCCTTAACGGACTGCGAGGCATCCTCGCTGGAATCGTTGCTGATGAGGAACTGAATGAGAAGGAACTGCTGTTTCTTGATGCCTGGCTCAAATCTCAGCAATACCTGGCTGATCACGATGACGTCGTTGCGATACTTAAGCAAGTGGGTGACATCCTCCAGGATGGCGTCATCACACCAGAGGAATTGGCTGGCATGCAGAGTGCCATCGAAGCACTGATCGGCGAGAATGCTAGCGATGCTGCGGTTGGAATGGGCAAGATCGATGAACTCATTGGTTTTCTGACAGGCGTCGCCTCTGATGGTGTATTGAACGACCAGGAAGTCGATGCTCTTTCTAGCTGGTTAAATCGCAATGAGACGATCAGGGAAAAATGGCCTGCCAGTGTCATCGTCAATCGGCTCAATAATGTGCTGGAAGACGGCATCATCACTGATGAAGAGCGGCACGATTTGATGGTCACGGTGAATCAGGTCACCGGGAATGATAATTCGGCGCCGGACGTTAGCTACGAATCATCCACAGAAGTCTGGGAAGACGAAGTAGACGACATAAAAGTGGCCGGCTCAACGTTCTGTCTTACCGGTGAATTCGTCAGTGGCGATCGCAACACAGTAGATACTAATCTTCGACTGCGCGGTGCCGAGACATCACCAAACGTTAACAAGAATGTGGATTACCTCGTGATAGGCACTCTGGCCAGCCGCGATTGGTTGTACACCGCCCACGGTCGCAAGATTGAAAAGGCTCTGTTGTTAAAGCGGAAGGGCGTCGATATCACCTGCATCACAGAACGTACCCTGCTGAGGTTTTTAGGATAAGGTTCTCGCGCAGCCTCAGTATTGCGGGCGCAGGCGTTGCGCCTTGAGCCTTTCTTTAAACCCGGTTTCCAATCATTCTGCATCCAGACCATTTTCCAGGGGGCTGCCATGAGCGCTGAATTCATTTTTTCTGTCTGTAATCTATTGATTTTGCCGGGATGGCTGCTGCTGGCTGCGCTACCGCGCTGGAAATGGACGCTGACGCTGATTAGTGCCGGCGTAATTCCCTTTATTATGGGTTTAGTCTACCTGTGGCTGGTGCTGTCTCAGCTGTCAGCCTGGCCGGAGGGTGGTGGTTTTGGCTCTGCCGCGGCAGTAGCCGCATTATTCAGTAACCCTTATATCCTCACCGGTGGTTGGGTGCATTACCTTGCATTTGATCTGTTCGTGGGCAGCTGGGAAGTGCAGGATGCGCAGCGGCATAACATCCCCCACTGGATGGTTGTTCCTTGTCTGGTATTCACTTGGCTGTTTGGCCCGGTGGGTCTGGTGCTCTATCTATCGCTGCGAGCAGTGGTGGCGAGGCGTTTCACAATCTATGATCTGGCCCGATAACGCAGTCAGGAATCGGAATCCGGGTTAACGTGATGCACTCGAAAGTACCTTCTTTGGACCTTGGCGGCGATGGCGACCTGCTGTTCTTTGCCCACGCCAATGGCTACCCACCCCTGGCATATCGCGCACTGCTGGAGCCGCTCACTGCGTCGCATCATGTGGTTGCCGGCTTGCACAGACCACTCTGGCCAGAGGCTGAACCGCCCACGACACTGAAGTCCTGGGATGTGTTCGGTGAGGATGTTGTCGCGGCACTGGGACAGCAGAATAAGCCTGCTATCTGCATGGGACACTCCATGGGCTCGGCTGCTCTGGTTATGGCCGCGGTCAATTCTCAGTTGCCCATAAAGGGCTTGATTCTGATAGAGCCGGTGCTGATGACGCCTGCTTACTACCGTATGCTGCGGATGTTCAGATGGCTGGCTCGGAGGCGTGTTCCGCTTATCCGTCGTACATTGACACGCCAGTTTCAATGGCCGAGCCGGCAGCACGCCTACGACCATTTTCGACCAAAATCGGTGTTTAAGCGCATCGGGGACGAAGTGCTCTGGGATTACGTGAATCATGGCCTGATTGATTCTGAGACAGGCCAGGTGCAGCTCGCTTTTAGCCGTGAATGGGAAGCTGCATGCTATTTGCGGGCGCAAAATATCTGGCATCTGCTGGATGGCTTGGCAATCCCCGTGCTGGCGATTCGTGGCGGTGAATCCAACACCCTGGACCAGTCCAACTGGCAGAGATGGCAGTCGAAGTCTCCTCAACATGACTATGTAGAGGTGCCAGGCACGGGGCACCTCGTGCCATTTGAGAAGCCTGATTATCTGCTGGATCTGATCCGGGAATGGGTGGGTTCACGCTCAGCGCTGGGCCAGCCCTAACGCTGCCACCCATGTTGTGAATAGTGGTTTTGCCCGTAAAAATGATGAATCGTGCATAACCGCTTGATTCTAATAATAAAATAAAAATTCCATTTATTTCCTCCGCTATCGCAATGGCTCCTTGAAGGTATTGTGCTGGGTTTTCGTTGACAGTTGAATCCGGTAAATGATATCAATATGATATCAAAATGTATCAGCTAATCGTCCAACGTTGTTGCTGCGAATGGCTGCATAACGAATGCAATTGATGGAAACGTAAAAATTCAAGAAAGCGAATGAGATTGAAGGAGAAGTTTCATGATTGAAGAAAAACAAGCTTCGACTTACAGCGGCTACCTCGCCATCCCGGTGCTGCTTGCACTAACCCTTGTTACCCCCGTCGCGGTTGCAGTTTTGCCCGTGTTGCTCAAGATCCCGATGATTATCTTCGGACTCCTGGTGCTGGTGTGCTGGATCGGTTTTTTTATGGTGGCCCCTAATCAGGGTCGCGTATTGCAACTATTCGGTAAATACGTGGGCAGTGCGCGCAACGAGGGTCTGCGTTGGGCCAACCCGCTGTATATGAAAGCCAAGGTATCGCTGCGGGTTCGTAACTTTGAATCGGGCACCCTGAAAGTGAATGACAGCAGCGGTAATCCTATCGACATCGCGGCGGTTGTGGTGTGGAAGGTCGTTGATACCGCAGAGGCCCTGTTCGAAGTCGATGACTATGAAAACTATGTGCAAATTCAAAGTGAAGCCGCGCTGCGAAATCTTGCCACGACTCACCCCTACGACAGTCATGATGACGACGGTACGGATTTTTGTCTGCGCAGTAATCCCGAAGAGGTTGCGGACCTGCTGAAAACAGAGGTGCAAAACCGTCTCAGCAAAGCTGGCGTGGAAGTGATTGAAGCACGTATCAGCCACTTGGCCTATGCGCCAGAAATCGCCAGCGCCATGCTGCAGCGACAACAGGCCTCGGCAATCGTGGCAGCGCGCAAAAAGATCGTTGAAGGTGCTGTGGGAATGGTGGATCTGGCCCTGAAAGAGCTATCGCAAAAACAGGTGGTAGAGCTCGACGAGGAGCGCAAGGCTGCGATGGTCAGCAATCTGCTGGTCGTACTGTGCGGAGAGAGCGCCGCATCACCAGTCGTGAACGCCGGTAGCCTCTACACCTAAGGGCCGCTGGCAAATACTGAACTCAATCATTTCACTCTGCTGATCTGAAAGCTTATGAAGCGTAAGACTTATCCACTCAGGATTAATCCAGAGATTCTGGAAGCAGTGCAAAAATGGGCGAATGATGATCTGCGCAGCGTCAATGCGCAGATCGAATTCGTCTTGCGTGAAAGCCTGATCAAGGCGGGTCGATTCAAACCTCAAGCCCCGAAAAGCGAGGCTGCCACAATCCCCGAAGCCGGCAAGGGCTAGTGTCTCTATCCATCTATTGGTAAACCGATTCTCTACCTATCCGTTTTATCTAACAAAGCCGAATTACACGGCCTTAGCCAGCTGGAATTAGATAACGAGATAGAGAACGAAATAGAGAACGAAATGATGAATAGCCTATTAGTCTTATCAGCAAAGAAGTATTTGAGGGTCTCAGCCGTGCTGGCATTGCCGTGCCTTGCCTTGCCCGTTTATGCGCAGGACCAGGAGCCTATACAGGCGGACCAGGCCGCACAGGAAACCGAACGCCAGCAGCGGATCCAGGAGCTGCGGCAGCTGCAGCGAGAGGAGCGCGCAGAGCGGCGCCAGGTCATTCAGGCGCAGTTGGATACCCTGACCGAAGAGCAAAAAGCAGCGCTGCAGGAACGCCGGCAAATGCAGAGGCGGGCCCGCAATGAGCGGATGGCGCGAGGTCCCCAGCGCCGCTCGAACCGCTGTCAGTGCGATGAATCAAGCGCCGACGCCACGGATTCCTAGCGGGCCAATCGCCCACACTCCTCCCAGAACCTCCAAAATTTCCTCCGACCAGTCCTTACTGGTGTTTAGCAGGGCCTTAAGGCCCTGTTTTTTTTGGGAAAAATTCTTTTTCCAGCTTTGTTAACCTTTTCGCGGCTCGGGTACTCTAATGAGTTAAATTAGAGCAGCTTTTTGGCACAAACCGGGGACAGTTTCTTGCTTAGGGAAACAGAAGATGAGTTGGTGTGGTCGGCACAGGCCGGCAACATCGCAGCATTTGAAAGGCTGGTCAGTTCTTTTGAAAGACAGATGCTGGCGGTGGCGGCTGGGTTCGCCCATACCCCGAACGACGCGAACGATATCTATCAGGACGCCATGCTTGCCGCTTACCGGGCTTTGCCCAATTTCAAGTTGGAGAGCAAATTCAGCACCTGGTTGCACAAGATCATCGTGAACACGGCCTTGTCCAACCGGCGCAAATTGAAGCGGACCTGGCAAAAGATGGCGGCAGTAAAAACAGAGTATGAGCACGAAGAAAAGTATATTTCTAACGAGACGCCAGAACATAGCCTGATTGATAGTGAATTAAACACGAAAATCAATCAGGCGCTGAAAAAGCTGACTGACACAGAGCGCATCGCTTTTGTTCTCTGTCATCAGCAGGGCTTCAAACTCAGAGAGGCCGCTGAAGTCATGTCCTGCACAGACAACTCCGTCAAGGTAGTGCTGTTCCGGGCCAGAAAGAAGCTCCAGGAGCAGTTGCGCGAGTTTCACTAGAAAGCAGGTTGTACTGAATAAATCGGCACGAGCAAATAGTCAGTGGGATGAACCAGAGGAAGCGGAAATGACAGACTCGAAAAATCAAGCACGGCTGGAAATGCAGCTTATCCAGTATCTCTACGGGGAGATGGATGAATCGCAACAGGCTTTGTTTGAGCAAGAGTTGGCAGTCAATTCAGAACTGCGCGACTTACTCGAGCAAGAACAGCGATTCGATAGCGCGCTGCCCCCAACGAGCCAACCACTCATTGACGATGAGCGCATTCAGGGGAATCGCTGGCTGTTGCGGCAGAATCTTCAGAAAGCCTCGCGCCCGAGTTTTTCTTTGCGGCAATGGTGGCAGGGTCTTTGGGAACGGCCACTCACTGTGGCTTTCCAGGGTGTAGCGATGGCAATGACGTTTGTGCTTGGCGTGATGGTTGCGGGTTCTCCTGCATCGCCGGAACTAGCGCCTGAGTTGCTGGCTGCAACGGCGGATTCACCCCTGGCTCTGGTGAATGATGATGATTATGAGATCTATCAGCTGCAGGTTAACAGCTATGATGCTGCCACCGGTGATATTGATCTCACCTTTGCACTGGCATCAGAAACCCGCGTTACCGGTAACGTGTCCGACCAGAATGTGAATCAGTTGATGGCCGTTGCGCTTCAGAACGATATCGACAGCGCCTCGCGACTCGACACCATCAACGCACTGCAACCCGTTGTGAGTGGCAATCAGGTTTATGAGGCGCTTATTTACGTGTTGACCAATGATCAGAACCCAGGCGTTCGCTATCAGGCTGTGCAGTCGCTGGTGGCCCTGGCGGATGAAGAAAGAGTACGTGATGCATTGCGCTTTGCCCTGCGGGAAGATGTAAACCCCGGTGTGCGAGTAGAAGCCTTTAATGCGCTGAGCAATTTTCGCGATGAGCAAACCCTTGCAGTGTTTCGCGAGCAGATGGATGAAGACAGTAATGAATATATCAGAACAGAGGCGCGTTCCATCATCGAGGCGATGGAAGGGGCTGATAATAATAACGACGTGATCTAGAAAGTATGCGGGACCCGAACCAAACTATCTTAGTGTCCTTCGGTGAAGGATCTGAACAGAGGGAAAGAAAATGATTTTCACAAAAACCGCTAAACTAGCTCCAGCAGTCCTCGCGTTAGTCATAAGCACTTTCGCAGTGACAACTGCTGCACAGGAAGACAACATCGATCAGGAATTCGATGTTGGCCGCGGGGGAATGTTAACCCTTAAAAGTGATGCTGGCGCGATCAGCGTCAGCATCTGGGATCAGAACCGTGTGCGTGTGAGAGTTCGCAACGCCGATGACTTCGAAGTACAAATGGAACAGTCCGGTAATGATGTCAATGTGCTTGCTGAAAGAGAGCGCAGTGGCGGAATTTTTGGCT